>Ga0207655_1002843_pt1 | contig 13391 bp, 10 predicted proteins | sample KBSM44metaG_FD_184398 | JGI IMG/M metagenome (GOLD analysis project Ga0207655, IMG submission 184398) | Miscanthus rhizosphere microbial communities from Kellogg Biological Station, Michigan, USA - KBS M4-4 metaG (SPAdes) (version 2) | ecosystem: Host-associated > Plants > Roots > Rhizosphere >...
CGTGCGTTCGCCGCTCGCGGCTACTTCGGCACCTCGACGGCGCAGGTCGCCGCGTCCATGGGCGTTTCGCAGCCCTACGTGATCCGCACCTTCGGTTCGAAGCGCGAACTGTTCGTGCGGACGCATGCCCACGCCGGCGAGACGATCGTCACGGCGTTCCGCTCTGCCACCGGAACCCCCGGCAGCGCCTTCGATCCGGAGCGGCTGGGCGCCGCGTACCGCGCTCTGGTGTTGTCCCAGCCGGCGTCGGTACTCGTGTGGGCTCACGCGTTCTCCGCTGCGACGGCCGAACCGGCGATCGGCGCCGAGTCGCGCAGGATGTTCGACGAGGTGTTCCGCACCCTTCGCGGCGCCGGAGCGTCCCTCGCGCAGATGTGGGACTTCATGGGACGCGGGATGCTGATGAACACGCTCCTGCTCATGGATGCCCCGCGCTACGCGGACGGCCACGACTTCGCTCCGATCGTCGACCTCGTCTTCGCCCGCCCGCGTGGCTCCACCCCCACCGCCGTCGCCGACGGCATCCGTCCCGAGTAAGGAATGGCGTATGAGTGACCTCGTCCCCTTCACCGACAACTTCAGCGACCTGTCGAACACCGACGGCTACCAGTTCGAGTTCCGCTGCGAACGCTGCGGCAACGGATACCGCTCCGCGTTCCGGCGAGACCCGCGCGCGGCCGGTCAGAAACTCGCCCGCGGCCTGGGCAACCTCTTCGGGGGATCGCTGTCCGAGATCACGACGATGGCCGATCGCCTCCTCGACCGCGGCACGAACTCTGCGGCGAAGGACGAGGCTCTGCGCGCAGCGACGGTAGAGATCGGCCCGAAGTTCCACCAGTGCCGCGGATGCAGTGACTGGGTGTGCGACGACATCTGCTGGAATGACGGGATCGGTCAGTGCGTGCGGTGCTCTCCGATCGCCACTGAGGAGCTGGCACAGCTGCAGGCCGAAGCCCGCCGCCGTCAGCTGCAGGAGCGCCTTGAGACGGTCGATCTGGTCGGCGGCATCGACCTCAAGACCCAGGCTCGACCGCGGTGCGGCGCCTGCGGCGCACAGTCGACGGGCGGCAGATTCTGCGGAGAGTGCGGTTCGCCCCTCGCGGTGGTCGCCGCCTGCTCAGGGTGCGGAGCGGACAATCCCGCCGATGCCCGGTTCTGCTCGAGTTGCGGATCGGGTCTCGCGAGCTGATCGCTCGGCCGGAGTCGGCGGTCCTCGCGCCTCGCGCCGACGGTCGGGGAGCTTCGCGCGGATAGGCTCGTGACATGCCCGAAGGAAAGCGCCCCCTGCCTGCACGCCGGCTCGGCCGGACCGGTCGCGACGTCTCCGTCATCGGTCTCGGCACGTGGCAGCTCGGTGCCGACTGGGGAGCGGTGACCGAAGCCGACGCCACCGCGGTGCTCGCGGCATCCGTCGAGGCCGGCGTGACACTCTTCGATACCGCCGACGTCTACGGCGACGGCCGTTCGGAGCAGATCATCGGGCGGTTCCTCGCCTCCGGTGAGGGCTCCGGCGTGACGGTCGCGACGAAGATGGGACGGCGGGTCGAGCAGCGGGCGGAAAACTACACCGCGGACAACTTCCGGGAGTGGGCCGATCGCTCACGCCGAAACCTCGGAGTGGACACCCTCGACCTGGTGCAACTGCACTGTCCGCCGACGGAGGTTCTCGAGTCGGACCGCACGTTCGACGCTCTCGACGCCCTCGTCGACGGCGGTGCGATCGCCGCCTACGGGGCATCGGTGGAGACGGTGGCCCAGGGACTCGCCGTGCTTCGGCGTCCGGGCCTCACGAACGTCCAGATCATTGTCAATCCGTTCCGTCTCAAGCCCCTCGACGAGTTCCTCCCGGCCGCGGCCGAGGCGGGAGTCGCCGTGTTCGCGCGCGTGCCGCTCGCGAGTGGCCTCCTCACCGGCCGGTACACGCCGACCACGACGTTCGCCGCGGACGATCACCGCTCGTACAACCGCGGGGGAGAGGCGTTCGATCGGGGGGAGACATTCTCCGGCGTGGACTTCGAGACCGGACTCACGGCCGCGACCGAACTGACCGCCGCACTGCCACCCGGTGTGAGCCTTCCCGCGGCGACGCTCGCCTGGATCGCGGCGCAGCCCGGCATCACCTCCGTGATCCCCGGTGCCCGCACCCCCGCGCAGGCGAAGGCCAACGCTGCGGCAGCGGACCTGCTGCAGCACATCGACGTCCCTGCCTTCGACGAGGCCGTGCGGAGCGTCTACGACCGCCGGCTCCGCGAGAGCATCCACCACCAGTGGTGAACCCGGCGCCCCGGTGCCTCACATCACCGCGATAGCCGTCGCAGGGCAACCTCAAAGAGGCGGGGCCTAGCGTCTGTCCGTGCCAGAAACACCCGCGCTCCCGCGGTGGTGGCGGGAGCCCTGGTGGGCGCGCGCCACTCTCGCGGGCATTCTCGCCCTCTTCGCCGTCCTCACACTGTGGAATCTCGCGCGCGGTGGTGACTTCGCCTTCTACGAGGCCTCAGCGCGGTCGATGTCGCAGTCGCCTCAGGCGTTGCTGTTCGGCGCGTTCGACCCCTCGGGCACCGTCACGCTCGACAAGCTGAGCGGCTTCGCCGTTCCGCAGGCGCTGAGCATCCGACTGTTCGGCATGTCGACCTCGTCTCTCGCTCTGCCCCAGGTCATCGAAGGGCTCGTGACCGTCTTCGCGTGCGGGCTCATCGGCCTCCGGTGGCTCGGTCGCACCGGTGGGCTGATGGCCGCTGCGGCCGCCGCAGCGACGCCCATCTTCGTCTCGATGTTCGCGCATCCGATGGAAGACGGCCTCGTCACGATGGCCCTCGCCGTCGCCGTTCTCTGGTGGCAGAGGGCGATGCTCACGGCGCGCTGGTGGCCGCTGCTTCTGGCCGGCGTGTTCGTCGGCGTGGGGTTCCAGGCGAAGATGATGCAGGCCTGGTTCGTGCTCCCGGCGCTGGTCGTCGGCACGATCATCGGGTTCAGCGGCCGGCGTCGTCGTCGCGTCGGCGCCGCGGCGGTGGTGCTCGGCAGCGGCCTCGCCGCTTCCCTCTCGTGGATGCTGGTGATGCAGCTCTTTCCCGCGAGCTCCCGGCCGTTCGTGGACGGATCGACCGACAACGACGTCTTCGCGATGGTGTTCGGGTACAACGGCATCGACCGGTTGTTCCCCAACGCGATCGCCGGCGCCGTGCACAGCGGCGGCGGGCTGCCGGGCGCATCCGGGGCTTCGGCGGCGCTGACGAAACTCGTCGAGCCGATCTACCTCAGTCAGATCGGATGGCTGTACCCCGCCGCGCTGATCGGCGTCGTCGTCGGGGCGGCGATGCTGGTCCGCGGTCGATCGCAGTCCTCGCGGCGTGCTCTCGACGGACCTCTCGCCTCTCGCGTCGGACGCGCGACGTACATCGCGCTCTCGGTGTGGTTGCTGACGGGTGTCGGAATCCTCTCCGCGGCCCGCATGCCGCACACGGCATATCTGTCGGCCATCGGAGTGCAGCTCGCCCTCTTCGCCGCATTGGCGACGAGCGAGGCCCTGCGGCTGCGCGCATCGTCGTCGGCGCTTTCGCGGGCCACGCTGCCGGTGCTGGTGGTCGTGCAGGGCGCCTGGGTGGTGGTCCTCGGTGCGACGTCGACGACGCCGACGCCGCTGCTCGTGTCGATGGCGGTCGTCGTCGTGCTCGGCGCAGTCGCGTCGATCGTGTGGGCGTGGAGGGCGAACCTTCGTCGGCCCATGACGAAAGGCGGGCGACGGCTTCTGGCCGCGGCTGCCGCGATCGCCATCGTCGCGGGACCCGCAGCCTACTCGTTACAGGTGATCGATCCGGTCCGGGATGGCAGCGGCGGCGACGCGTATGTGGGGATCAAGCCCGCAGCGGGCACCTCGGCAGTGGTGGTGAGCTCCCGCGCGGCGCACCGCTTCACTCCGGCGGCCCCGCTGGTCTGGGGTGGAACCCCCGCCCTCGCGCCCTCCCTCGTCGAGCTTCTGTCCGCGGTCCGGTCGGCGGGCGGCGGCGCGAACGGCGCCCCGCTCTTCCTCACCGATTCGTGGAGTATCGCCGCGCCGATCATCGATGCCACGGGTCAGGAGGTGCTCACCGACGGCGGCTACTCCGGACAGGCCACCGTGTTCACGGTGCCACAGATCGAAGCCCGCATCGTCGCCGGAGTCCACCTGATCGTCGTGAGCGATGGGACCTCGAAGAGCGACCCGGTAAAAAAAGCGGTGAGTGCCGATTCGTGCACGCCGCTGCGCAGCTGGTCGGCCGCCGGACGCGGCGCGGGCAGCCGCGACGACGCGTCACCGCGAGCGTTCGGCCAGCATGCGCTCGGCTTCACTCTCTACTCGTGCGCCTGACGCGGCAGCAGGTTCACGGAGCGGGAGTCGCCCGCACCGCCTGGAGGCGCTTCTTGCGGAGGTTCTCCCGTACGATCCACGCGACGTCAGCGTCGGTGACATCGAGCTCATCGAACAGGGGGAGGCCGTCACCGGGATCTGCGGCGATCGCCACACTCCACCCGTAGCCGAGAGCCTGGCGGAGCGTCCGCACGTCGGAATCACGCCGTCGCGCCGCGGGGAGCTCAGCGAGTGACGTCGTCGCTGCGCCGCAGACGGCGAGCGCCGCGGATACCGCCTCGCGCCCCCGCAGCAGGCGCGGCTCGCAGACCGCGGCGACGGCCGCGCGTTGCACGAGGGGATCGGGCGAGGCGACCCACTGCATCGCCAACTCCCGAAACGCGGCCGGAGCATCGTCTCCCCAGTACTGGAGCCCGATGACCACGCCCTCACGGACACGCCAGCGATCATCGGCCGCGAGTGCGCGCGCCCGCTTCGCCTGGGCAGGATCGCCCGCGTCACGGGCGATCGCCGCCGCCGCGCACATGGTCGCGAACTCGCCGCCCGATTCGAGCAGGGCCGCGATCGCTGCAGCATCCGCGCTCCGGGCGCAGGCCTCGACCAGCGCCAGGTTCGCGCGCGGGCCGGGAAGCCCGGAGTCCGCCTCGACCGTGGCGGGCCACGCCGCCGGTGCGAGGCTGCGAAGGCGTGCCGACCAATCTGCCGCGGTGATTGCCACGACGCGAGCGTACCGATCTCGGACACCGCGCCGCGGCGCGCGGGGCCGTGTCAATCCGCGGAGGTCGCGCCGTCCGATCTCGCGTCGGCGATCGCGGTGAGCTGGCCGACGACCTCGCGGAACGGGTGGAACTCGGCGGGAAGCGAGCGTCCGGTCAACTCGGACCAGACACGCGCACCGATGCCGACCGTGCACGACAGGTGTCCCGTCAGATCGCGGATGGCGACGTTCTTCACGAGGTCGTCGATTCCTGACACCACGCCCCGCGCGGTGTCCATGGCGCCGTCGGTGTCGGCGACGACAAGCACCAGGAAGATCGCCGTCTTCGTCAGTGGAGCGTACACCTGTTGGGGTGCGATCGGCACACGAAGGATCGTCTCGCCGGTCATGGACTCCACCTCATTCTCGGCCGGCGTTGAGGTCAGTCTGCCCGATCGGCGCGGGGGCTGCGTGTCCTCCTCGAGGTCACCCCGAGCGGGTGAAGACACCCAGCCCCGACGGCTGGGCGACGTGCGGGTACTGGTTGAGGTAGCTGAGCGTGACCGACGAGACCGCGCCCTGCGACCGGGCGAAGACCACCGACGAGAGAGATCCCGGCAAGGCGTTCTCACCGGCGGGCGCATACGCCATGGTGTCGCCGTTCCAGGGAGTGATGTCGAACGTCGTCGCGCCGGTCGGGCCGAGTGCGCCGCGGAGGCGACCGCCGACCTCGGTCACGCTCAGAGTGCCGAAGTACGGGCTCACATACGTTCCGGCGTAGTCGCTTGCGGGCCCCGACGCCGCGGCATCCGCGGGCGGCTGCGTGCCGACGAGGTCGCCGGAGGGGGCGTTGAAGTTGGCGAAGTAGCCGCCCATCGTCTCCACCCAGTCGCGGGTCGCGTGTCCGTACATGACCTGATCGAAGAAGGTCTGCGCGACGGCCTCCGGGAGTCCGACGGGCGCACCGTTGGTGAGGACGACGATGCCCAGGTCGAGATCCGGAACCAGTGTCAGCGCCGTAGCCGCGCCGAGTGCGAACGCCCCCGAGTGGCTGAGCGTGACGCGGCCCCCTGCGCCCGACCCGACGTTCATGCCGAAGCCGTAGTGACTGGGGCGTTGGTGGAGGTCGCCGGGAGCCGAACTGACGATCTGGGCCGACAACGCCTGGTTGAGGGGGGTGGAGTCGATGAACGCGGAGCCGTCCCGCATCCCGTCGTTGAGCAGCAACTGCATCCACGGCGCGAGGTCGCGGACGGTCGACGACACCCCGCCGGCGGGAGCTTCGGCATCGGCATCGCGGTCGAACAGGGGCTGGAAATCGTCCTCGCCGATCCTCGCGTGCAGCACCGCACGATCCTCGGCGGCCAGGTAGTCGGAGTGCGCCATACTCGTCGACGTCATTCCGAGCGGCGTGAACAGCAGGTCTTTCGCCGTCTGCTCCCACGACTCGCCGCGCGACACCGCTACCGCCTCCGCTCCGGTCGTCAAACCGAAGTTCGAGTACTGGTAGGTCGTCCGGAAGGGTTGGAGGGGGATCTCGCGAAGGTGGGCGAGGATGTAGTCGCGGTCGAAACCGAGGTCCTCCAGGTGGTCGCCACCGCTGGTGGGGATGCCGCTGCGATGCGCGAAGAAGTCGCCGATCGTGATGTTCTGCGTCACGTAAGGGTCGGCGAGCGCCATGTCGGGCATGAGGGTGCGCACCGGCGTCGACCAGGTGAGCTCGGGATCGATCGTCATGGCTTTGGCGAGGATCGTGGCCGAGATCGGCTTGGACAGGGATGCGATCTCGAACACGGTGTCGGGGTCGACCCTCACGGCGGTCGACCCATCGCGGACGCCGAATCCGCTTTCGTAGAGGACGGTGTCGTGGGAGACGACCGCCACGGCGAGGCCGGGGACCTTCGTTCGGGAGAGCGCGTCCTCGATCTGGCGCGGCAAGAGCGTGAGAGCAGCGTCGACGGCGTCGGACCGGTCGGTGTACAGGTCGACGACATCCTGGTTCGGGCGGGCCGGAAGGCCCTGCTCGTCACGAGACTACGGCTCGATCGCGCACGCGGGACAGGAACCTGGTCCGCAGCGGACGCCGCGGCCTCGGCGCCGCCGGCCTTCCCTCGCGCTCCAGCGGCTCCTGAGGCGTCGGATCAGGGGCGCCGCCGCGCCGAGGCGGGCGCGATCACCGTCAGCGCGCGGGGGAGAACTCGCGCCGTGAGGTGATCGATCGGCTCGCCCAGCTCGCCGTCGCGGGCGATGCGGTACGGACCGCCGAGCAGGTCGAGCTCGAACTCGGCATCCGAGAACTCCTGATAGCGGCGGTTGCGGGAGATCCGCCCGGTCAACAGGTCGACGATGATGCGGGCGCGATGGCTTCGCCGGCTCACCCCGAGCACGCGCAGATCGAGCCGGGCGTCGTCGAGCGTCGCGCGGTGCACCGGGGCGAACCCGCGCGGCTCGTAACGACCGTTCCCGATGAAGAGCAGACTGAACCGCGCATCGACGGCAGCACCGTCGAGATCGCGTACCCGCACCCGCACCGCTTTCGCGGCACCCAGCGTGCGCCACGCCGCCACGACGGCCGCCAGCGGCTTTCCGATGCGATGCTCGAAGCGCTCTCGGATCGCGACGAAGTCGGTGTACGCGCCGACGCTCGCGGTGTTGACGAAGATTTTCCCGTTCACCTCGCCGAGATCGACGCGGGCGACCGTACCCGCGCGGACGGCGTCGATGGCCGTCTGCAGCGGATACATGCCGAGGTCTTTGGCGAAGTGGTTGAACGTTCCCGCCGGAAACACCGCCAACGGGATGCCGCGTTCACGGGCCGCCGCCGCAGCCTGTTGCACCGTGCCGTCCCCGCCCGCGACGGCCAGAACCTCACACGTGCGGGCGGCCTCGCCGATCATGGCCGCGTAGTCGCCATGCGGATCGAGTTCCACGATCCGCATCCCGGGCAGCGCCCGGCGCACCACCGGGAGCACGCGGGCCGCCCGGCCCGACGCGGACAACGGGTTGATCACGAGGGTGACGCCCGCGCCGTCGGGCCGCGGGGTCCCGGCGTGCACCGCCAGACTGTCGTGCAACCGATCGACGCGCTCGACGGGGACGAGGCGGGTGGTGAGCCACGCGATCGCCTCACCCAGCGTGAAGCCGGCCGCGACATCCGAAGGATAGTGGGCGCCGGTCGCGACGCGGGAGAACCCGACGAGGCCCGCCAGGGCGCGAAGCGGCACCGTGAGAGCGGGAGCCTCCGCGGAGGCGGCGGCGGCGAATGCCATGGCGCTGGCGGAATGGCCGCTCGGGAAAGACGTCGACGTCGGGATGCGGTGCGCAAGCCGCTGCACCGGCACGCTTGTGATGGAGGGGCGAGGCCTGCGGTGGAGCCGCTTGGACACCTGGTTGGCGATGAGGCTCGTGATCCCGATGGCGGCGAGCCCGCGGGCGGCGGCGCGGCGTCCTCGCCGCCCGGTCAGCGCGAGGACGCCCGCGATCGCCATCCACAGGACGGATCGGTCCGCGGCGCGGGTCAGCGGCGGCATCGTCGCATCGAGCAGCGGGCTACGGGTGGTCGCGACGGCGGAGAAGGTTGCGATGTCGAGCGCATTGATGTCGCGTCGCACGCCCCGCCAGCGGCGCTGTGCCGACGGATCGGAACGGTGACGACGGGGAGTGCGCGGCCGGGACATGGGGCTCCGATCAGTTCATCGCGTTGCCGATGTAGGAGTACTTGACGAACACTTCCGACGCCCAGCCGGCCTCGTCGAGGACGCCCTGCACCGCCGTCAGCATGTACCGGGAGTCCCAGCCCATGTAGAGGTACTGGCCATCGCCCAGTTCATCCCACTGTCCGTTCCAGGCCTTCGCCGGATAGACCGGGCCTCCGCGGCCCGCACTGAAGTCGATGACGCTCTGGCGCGAATCGGCCCACAGGCGCTTGAAGATGCGGTTGAAGAGATATCGGACATCCGGCACCTCCCAGTGCTCGCCGCGGAACTCGACGTAATCGAACTCGCGCTGCCACCCGCGCGGCCATCCGCGGCGCTTCCGGGCGTCGAGGATGGGGGTGAGATCGTCGTCGTCGATGCTGACGACGGCCGGGCGCCGCCATACCGTGAGGAAGAGCTCGGTGAGCGCCTGCGTGCGCGCGGCGATCTCAGCTGTGCTCCACGCTTCGATCTCGGCGACATCGCGAGTGATCGTGATGGCGCTGGTGTCGTAGATCCCTCGTTTGATCGGGAAGGAGGCGTCGAAGGCGCGGTCGAAGAGGTCTCTTTCGAGCAGCGAGAGGTTTCCGAGGGTGGGCGCCAGCGCACGGTAGCTGTTCTGCTGATCGTCGGTGAGGTCCGCCCACCGCTGGATGCCGTCGGGCGACCAGTCGTCGGAGGGTGCGAGCGGGACGATGTGCTCGAGGTCGAGCGACGACGTATCCACGTCGCCGGCGAGTCGCGCGAGCACATAGGCGGGGTGGGGGAGCGTGCTGTACTTCAATCCGACCCGGGTGCGCTCGTCGGAGGGCGTGATGCGGGCGATCGCGTGGACGAGGGCATCGCGTGACACTGCGGCCGCACGGCAGAGCCTCGCGACCAGGCGCTCGGTGCTCACCCCGACGACGGTGCGCCGCAGGAGGAGCGACTGCAGCTGCTCGAGGGACCCGAGGAGCTCCGTCGTCGCCAGCCGGCCTTCGTCGTGCTCGTGGAGCAGGCGCAGCGCCAGCGGATACATGCGCCGCCCGAACGTGTTGAGGTAGGAGACCTGGAGAGCGACGGCGGCATCCTCCGCGCGCGCGGGCTCCAGCAGGCTGCGATAGAGAGCCGCGTACCGCCGCCACTGCGCCGCACGGTCTCGCAGAGTGGCCAGATCGAGGCGGGGGAACTCGGCGCGGAAGGTGTCGTAGACGCCGCGCTCACCGGCGACGGTGACCTCACGACCGGTGAGCATGACGAGGTAGTCGCGCCAGAAGTCGCCGATCTGCTCACCGGTGTCGTGCTCGATCGGCAGCCAGTACTCGTCCTCGATCTCACTCTGCTCGGCGTGCGAGAGTCCCATCAGCACGTAGTTGTGGATCAGTTCATGATCGCGAAGCGGCTCGCCCGTGGAGTTGAGGCTCTCGAAGGTCTGCTGAGCGTTGGCATCGGGTCCGAGCGTGATGGCCACGTGCTCGAGTCGTTGCAGACCACGCCAGATGTGCGCCGCCTCGTCGGGCCGGATCTGGCTGCGGAAGAAGGCGTAGTTGTCGTCGAAGCGCGACTCGCGCATCTCCTCGCCGGGCGCGCGGCGCTCCAAAACGACGCTCTCGAAGACATCCGCCCACGCGCGGTGGGGCCGAAGACGGGTGCGGGTGGGGTCGTCGCTGCGCACCAGGACCCGCTCGAGCTCGGCGGCCAGCGCCGCGTCGTCGTCCCGGAGGGTGTGGTGCAGGGCGGCCACGAGCAGCATCAGCGTCGTGATGCGCTGCTGCCCGTCGATGAGCACGAGGTGCGCGTCGTCGCCCGACGACGCGGTCGAGAGGATCGAGCCGATGAAATGCGTCTGTCCTGCGCCCGCGTCGGCGACGGCGCGAACGTCGGCCAGAAGCTGCTCGCATCCGCCGATGTCCCAGCGGTACTGGCGCTGATAGACCGGAACGACGATGGTCGTCTCGGATGCCGAGAGCCACGCGATCGTCGCGACCGCGGTGGCCGAAACGTGGGATGCGGAGACCGATGAGGCGAGTTCGGGGCCGGTGCTCATGGTTTCCGTGATGCCTCCATGCTCGCTGTCGATGACCGCCGTCGAGTCTAATCGCGTTCACATGGGGCCTCGGTAGGCTGGCGCGGTCGGGCCTGTAAAAACTTCGCTTGTCCGACAGAAAGGTTGAATCCGCCATGGGATACATCAAGAGCGCGGCTCTCGAGGAGACCGGGTACGTCGTCCTCGACCGCTACAACGAGGAGATCGATCCGAAGGAATGGCTCGACGTCGAATACGTCGACTGGAAGTCCTCGGGCGACACCCGTTTCGCTCCGCTCGCGTCCGCCAAGGGTGAGATCGAGTGCAACGGCTTCTGGAACCACAAGCCGCCGCGCACCGACAAGGACGGCGTCTGGATCGACGCGCAGACCGAGATCGCGCCGACGCTGACCGCTCGCGCGATGGAGCCCGGCGCCAACGTCGGTCGCTGCCGCATCATCGAGCTGCAGCCGAACACCTACGCGGACTGCCTCTACAACCTGCACCAGGACGACAACAACCGTCTCAACCCCGACGGCACGGGCTGGGTCGTGCGCGGATTCTTCAACCTCACCGACGACAAGACGAGCTACTTCGTGCTGCGTGAGAACCGCACCGATCCCAGCGAAGAGACGCGCATCGCCCTGCCCGCGGGCGCGCAGCTGATCGTCGACACCCAGCGCCTCTGGCACGCTGCCGCCCACTACGGGACGGAGCCGCGCTACTGCCTCATCACGTCGTGGGAGTCGGGCCCCGAGCTCGACGCCTACATCGCCAAGTACAACGGCGTGAACAAGGTCGACAGCTACCCCGTCGACCAGGAGGTCCTCGATGCCGGTCAGATCGAGCAGGAGCGCCGTATCGCGGCGCGCGCCGCAGCTCTGGCCGCCCGTGGTCAGCAGGAGGTCACGGTGATGAGCGAGGCCTGAGCCTCGACGACCCGCCCCAGGGCCCCGATCCGGGTGGATCGGGGCCCTTTGCCTTGCGTGTTGTTTTTCACGATTCCGACTGTTGTTCTATCTGTGTTTGTGTTGTACCGTGTGGGTATTCAAGGAGGAACCGTGTACGCAACGGAGCGCCAGCAGCTCATCGAGCAGCTGATCACCAGTGACGGACGGGTCGTCGTCGTCGACCTGGCCCGCCGCTTCGGCGTGACCACCGAAACGGTGCGCCGAGACCTCGACCAGCTGGAGACGGCCGGCCTCGTGCGGCGCGTCCACGGCGGAGCCGTCGCGCGCACGCGCGTCAGCACGGTGGAGACGTCGTTCGCCGAGCGCACCCAGCGGCGGAGCGACGCGAAACTGGCCATCGCCGCCCGCGCGCTGGACGCCATCGGCGCCGACGGCGAAGGGTCGGTGTACATCGACGCCGGAACGACGGCCGCGGCGCTTGCCGGACTGCTGACTCAGCGCTCCGCGAGCTCCCACCCGCTGGAGATCGTGACCCACTCGATGACAGTCGCGCACACCCTCGCCGGCACGGCCGGGCTCAGCCTCACCGCCATCGGCGGGCGCGTGCGGGGTCTGACCGCGGCCGCTGTGGGAGCGCAGACGGTCGATGCGATCTCTCGTCTTCGCCCCGATCTCGCCTTCATCGGCACCAACGGTGTGTCGGCGTCTTTCGGTCTCAGCACCCCCGATCCCGATGAAGCCGCGGTCAAGCGCGCCATCATCGCGTCCGCGCGGCGGGTGGTGGTGCTCGCCGATGCCGAGAAGTTCGACGGCGAGCTGCTCGTCTCCTTCGGCCGCCTCGTGGATCTCGATGTCCTCGTCACCGACGCCGAACCGCCCGCCGACCTCGTCGCCGCCCTCGACGACGCCGACGTGGAGGTCTGGGTCGCATGATCGTCACACTCACCGCGAATCCGTCGCTCGATCGCACCGTCACTCTCGCCGAGGCCCTTCGCGTGGGCGAGGTGCAATCCGCCCTCGCCGTCCGCGAGGACGCCGGTGGCAAGGGCATCAACGTGACACGGGTGCTGACGGGCTCGGATGTCTCGAGTCGCGCGGTACTGCCGCTCGACTCCGACGACCCGTTCGCCGGGGTGCTGCGAGGCGCCCGGGTGCCGGTGGTCGCGGTCGCTCTACCGGGAACGGCACGCGCGAACCTCACGCTCACCGACGCCGAGGGCGTGACGACCAAGATCAACCTCCCGGGCGTGACCCGCAGTGCAGCCGATGCCGCGGCGTTGATCGAGGCCACGGTGCAGGCCGCCGCCGGTGCCGACTGGCTGGTCCTCGCCGGATCGCTGCCTCCGGGGCTCAGGGACGACTTCTACGTGGACGTCATCGAAGCGGTCCGCGCAGCGGGCTCCGGAGCGCCGCGGATCGCGGTGGACACCTCCGGTGCCGCCCTTCGCGCGGTGGTCGAGCGGGGCGTGCCCGATCTGATCAAACCCAACGACGAGGAACTGGTCGAACTCGCGGGCGTGCCGCTGGATTCGTCCCGTCCGCTCGCGGACTCGGTGTTCGCGGTGGCCGCTCGTCTCGTGCCCGAGCGGGTCGGCGCCGCATTCGTGACCCTGGGCGGCGACGGCGCCGTGCTCGTCACCGCCGACGGCGCGTGGTTCGGCACGCCGCCCCCGACCCGGGTGCGCAGCACCGTCGGCGCCGGCGACAGCTCGCTCGCGGGGTTCCTCCTCGCCGACGT
>Ga0207655_1002850_pt1 | contig 13367 bp, 13 predicted proteins | sample KBSM44metaG_FD_184398 | JGI IMG/M metagenome (GOLD analysis project Ga0207655, IMG submission 184398) | Miscanthus rhizosphere microbial communities from Kellogg Biological Station, Michigan, USA - KBS M4-4 metaG (SPAdes) (version 2) | ecosystem: Host-associated > Plants > Roots > Rhizosphere >...
GCCAACCGGCGAGGTCACCGATCTCGGCATCCACCATCTCGCGCTCCTCCGGCTCGAGCTCGACGAACTCGTGTACGGCGGTGACGATGAGGTTCTCCTTCTTCTTGTCGAGCTCGGCGTCGAGAAGCCCCACGAATCGGTCGCCGACCAGGATCGGATGCGCGAAGTACCCGTATTTCCGCTGCGCCTTCGGCTTGAACTGCTCCAGCACGAACTCGAACTCGAACAATTCGATCAGCCGCGGTCGGTCGAAGAGCATGCCGTCGTAGGGGTTGAGGATCGCGACCCGACCCCCGGCATCCTCGTCGAGCGACGCGATCGCGGCGGGGTCGACCCGCCACGACCACGAAGAACCCTCGACGGTCGCGGGCTCTCCCGCCGTGCCGACGGGAGTCCAGCGCGAGTTCTGGCGGGCGATCCCCGCGGCTTGGAGCCGGCGTTCCTCCAGCATCCGCGTCGCCTCGGCCGGGTCGATCACCGGCACACCGGCATAGACCCGCTCGCCGAGATCCCAGACCCGCTGACGGCCCTCACGGCGTACGACAGCGGCCTCGCCGATGTAGGAGAGCAGGTCGAGCATCCTCGGCACCTGGTTCGAGCCGTACCAGCCGGCCTCATCCTTGTGCGCGACCTGGCTGGTGTCGTCGATCTGCCCGGCGAGCAGGGGGCCGTCGGTGCGCAGGCGCGCGATCACGTCCGCGCGAAAGCGCGCGTTGGCCTCCAGCCAGCCCGCCGCTTGTGCCCGGAAGATGCGCGCCCGCATCCGCGCGAGCATCGCCGGCAGGAGGGATGCCGCGTGGAACTGCCCGTCGTGCTCGAACAGCGACCGGTCGTCCTCGACCGCCTTCGCCAGCTGCCCCGGCTCGTATCCCCAGCCGATCCGGCTGAACGGGATGGTCTGTTCGGCCGGGGCGATCGTCGCGGTGGGATCGATCTTGATCGAACCGAGCTGCTCGGCGACCTCCACGACGTCTCCGGGGCGGTCGGCATCGAGCACCTGCGCGCGCACGGCGATGCGGCGCGCCTGCTCCCGAGTGAGGTGATGCATGCCGTGAGCGTATCCGGCGGGGCCGACACCGCGTCAGTCGTCGAGCGTGAGAGCGCGTTCGACGAGCGCGTCGAGAGTCGCTCGCACCCCCGGGGAGGCCGATTGCGTCCGCCGGTGGACGGCCTGCACGTCACGCGTCGATGCCGGTCCGACGGTCGGGACGGCGACGAGCCCCCTGCCGAGCTCCCCTCGTCCGAGGCGCGGAACGAGCGCGACAGCCAGGCCCGCCCGCGCGAGCTCGAGGTGGTTCTGGAACTCCATCGACTCGTGGACGATGCGCGGGGCGTTGGGGACCCCGTCGAACAGGCGGCGCAGCCACTGCCGGCAGATCGTCGCCTCGAACGTCGCGACCCACGCCTCGTCCGCGAGGTCTTCGGGATGGAGCTCGTGCCGATCGGCGAGCGGATGATCGGCCGGAAGGATCACGTCGGCGACATCGGTGAACAGCGGCGTGGAGACGAGGTTGTCCGGCATCGCAAGCGCGACGCCTCCCCAGCGGTGCACGATCCCGAGGTCGCGCTGGCCGGAGGCGACGAGCGCGATCGTCTCCCACGGCTCGCTCTCCCGGAGAGGCAGACGAAGATCCGGATGTCGCTGCGCGAGATCGGCGAGCACCGGCGTCACGAGGCCGCGGACGACGGTCGAGAAGGCTGCGAGGCGCACCTCGCCGGTGACCGGTGTGTCTTCGGCGGCCGTGGAGCGCTGAAGGTCGGCGCGCACGCGCTCGAGGTCGGCGAGGATCGGCGTCGTGTCGACGACGAGGCGGGTGCCCGCTTCGGTCAGGACCACGCCGCGGCCCACGCGCTCCAGCAGTGCGACTCCCGTATCGCGCTCGAGGCGCTTGACCTGCTGGGAGACCGCCGAGGGCGTGTAGCCGAGCGTCGTGGCGGCCGCCGCGACGCTTCCCTCCGTCGCGACAGCGCGCAGCGACACGAGAGCATCGAGATCGATCATGAAGCAACGCTACCGGTTCTGGAGAAAAAAGCATCGCTGGTGCTTCATCGCCTCTTCCGGTGGAGTGGATGCCGTGAACCGTCGCGACACCCTCCTCGCCGCCCTCGTCGCCACACTGTGGGGATTCAACTTCGTCGTGATCGACTGGGGAATGGACGGCATCCCGCCCCTCCTGTTCGTTGCGATCCGCTTCCTCGCGGTCGCCGCGGCCGTCGTCATCGTGCCGCGGCCGCACACCGGCTGGCGCACCGTCGTCGGGGTCGGCCTCTTCATGAGCCTTGGCCAGTTCGGCCTGCTGTACACCTCGATGGCGCTCGGTCTGCAGCCGGGCCTTGCGGCCCTGCTGCTGCAGGCGCAGGCGGTCTTCACGATCCTGATCGCGGCGGGAGTGCTGCGTGAGCGACCGACCGCGCCGCAGATCGTCGGCGTCGCCCTGGGGATCGTCGGCCTCGCCGTCGTCGCGGCCGGGCGAGGCGGCACCGCGCCGGCGCTGGCCGTCGCGCTCGCACTCGCCGCGGCTCTGTCCTGGGCGATCGGAAACGTCATCTCGCGCCGCGCCGGCGACGTACGCGGCCGGGGTCGCCTGGGCGCGCTGTCGCTCACCGTCTGGTCGGCGCTCATCGTGCCCGCGCCCGCGCTCGCGCTCTCGTTCGCGGTGGAGGGGCCGACGGCGATCGCCGAGGGACTCGCGGCCTTCGGATGGCGCCCCGCCGTCTCGACCCTCTACACCGCGGGCCTCTGCACGATCATCGGGTACGCGATCTTCAATGGGCTGCTCGCGCGCAACCGCTCGGCGGCCGTCGTTCCGTGGGTACTGCTGGCCCCCGTCGTCGCAATGGCCTCGGCGGGCCTCATCCTCGGTCAGATACCCAATGTCGCCGAGGTGGCGGGCGGAGCCCTCCTCGTCGTCGGCGTGCTCGTGACGGGGATGCGGCGGCGGACACGGCGGCGGACACCCCCGGTTCGGGCATAGCGTGGAGCCGTGGATCGTCCTTTCCCGGCCCCTCCGTCCCGCATCGTCGTCGTCATCGAGGACGGGGTCGACAACCTCGACCTCACTCCGCACACGCTCACCGGGGCGGGGCGTGAGCGCGTAGCGGGAGGCAGGCGCCTGCCGGCCCGACCCGATCAGCTCCGACGGTCCAGCGCCTCGGGAACGAGTTCACGCCACGTCGCCGGGGCTTCGGTGGCCGGAGCGGCCGGGAGGATCCCCGCACCGTCGGGGTGCGGGATCGCACCGAGAAGCGCCCGCGTGTACGGGTGCCGCGGCTCGTTCCACACGGCGGAAGTCGGCCCTGATTCGACGATGCGGCCGGCGTACATCACGGCCACCCGATCGGCCATGAGGCGGACGACCGACAGATCGTGCGAGATGAACAGCATCGCGGCGCCCGACGCGACGCAGAGCTCCCTCATCATGGCGGCGACGGATGCCTGGGCGGACGCGTCCAGCGCCGAGATCGGCTCGTCGGCGACGATGAGATCCGGCCGCGCCGCCAGAGCGCGCGCGATCGCGACACGCTGACGCTGCCCGCCGGACAGCTGATACGGGTAGCGACTCTCCAGATCGCGTGAAAGGCCGACCTCTCGCAGCCAGTACGCGGCATCCTCCGTGGACAGTCCGCGGCTGCGCGCGGCACGCGATCCCTCATCGATCTGGCGGCCGACCCGAAGTCGCGGATTGAGCGATGAGTTGGGGTCCTGGAACACCATCTGGATCGCCGTGAGCTCGCGCGAGCGCGTGCGCAGACCGAGCGGAGCGACCGCACCGCCCCGATAGCGGACGTCGCCGCCGGCGAGTTTCTCCATGCCGATCACGGCCCGTGCGGTCGACGACTTCCCGCATCCGCTCTCCCCGACCAGCGCCAGCACTTCTCCGGCGCGGATGTCGAACGAGATGCCGTCCACGGCACGGAAGGCCGCGCGGCCGCCGTACTCCACGACCAGCTGATCGACCTGGAGGACGGGGCGTGCTTCCGTGGGCCCTGGATCGCTCATCCCCGCTCCTCCGAGTCGGTCGTGGTGGTGACGGGAGACGCGTCCACGAGGGATTCGCGCGCGTCGGGCATGGCCGCCAGCAGCTCCTGCGTGTAGGGATGCCGAGGGTCGGTGAAGATCCTCCGGCGCGGGCCGCTCTCCACGATGCGTCCATGGCGCATCACCGAGACGTCGTCGGCGACGGCGCTCATCACCCCCAGATCGTGAGTCACCAGAAGGATCGCGAGATCGCGCTCCACGGCGAGGTCGCGCAGCAGATGGAGGATGCCCGCCTGAACGGTGACGTCGAGCGCCGTCGTCGGCTCATCCGCGAGGAGCACATCCGGATCGCAGGCGAGCGCGATCGCGATCGCGATGCGCTGGCGCTGACCGCCGGAGAACTGATGCGGATACTTCGTCAGCGCGGCCTCCGCGTCCGGCACCCGGACCAGGGCGAGCAGTTCGGCCGCCCGGCGACGGGCGTCGGCCCGGTTGAGTCGGAGGTGGGCGCGCATGCCGTCGATGATCTGGGCGCCGACGGTGATCTGCGGATGCAGGCTCGCCGACGGGTCTTGGAAGACCATCGCGATGCGGTTGCCGCGGATGGCACGGTAGGCCTTCGGTTTCAGCCCGACCAGCTCGGTCTCCCCGCGCAGCACGATGGAGCCGCGGACGATCCCGCCGGCGGGCAGCAGGCCGAGCACCGCGAGAGCGGTCATGCTTTTGCCCGACCCGGATTCGCCGGCCAGCCCATGGATGCGGCCGGGAACCAGTTCGAGGCTGATCCCCTTCACGACCTCGGTGCGGTGCGATTTGTCCTTGCCGAGCTCGACACGGAGATCGTTGATGCTCAAGGCGCTCACGGGGCGACCTCCGCGGCGGCGGCTGAGACCGCGGTCGGCGACTCCGCTTCGCGCTCGCGCGCGGCGAGCGGATCGAGGACGTCGCGCAGCGAGTCGCCGATGAAGTTGAAGGCCATGACGACGGTGAGGATGGCGAGGCCCGGAAAGAGCCCGAGCCACCAGGCCGACGTGTTCTGCACGGCGCTGGCGATCATGGTGCCCCATTCCGCCGTCGGGGGCTGCGCGCCGAGGCCGAGGAAGGAGAGTCCCGACAGCAGCAGGATCGCCGTGCCGATGTCCAGCGATGCCAGCACGAGCACCGGACCGGCGATGTTGGGCAGCACATCGCGCAGGAGCGACCGCAGTGGTGAGGACCCGAGCAGGCGGCCCGCGATCACGTAGTTCTGCGTACGCAGCCCGAGCACGAGCGAGCGGGTGATGCGCGCGTAGGGCGGCCAGGCGACGATGATGCCGGCGATGACGGCGTTGAGGATCGAGGGGCCGAGGGAGGCGGCGATGACCATCGCGAGGATGACGGTGGGAAACGCCATCACCATGTCGGTGACGCGCATCAGCACCTCGTCGACCCATCCGCCGAGGTAGCCCGCGAGGGCCCCGACGACGGTGCCGATGATCATCGCGCACACCACGAGCATGAGGGCCAACGGGATCGTCGTCTGCGCGCCGTAGACGAGGCGCGAGAACACGTCCCTCCCGGTCCCGTCGGTGCCCATGATCGCATCGGCGCTCGGCGGCGCGAGGCGCGGCAGATCCTGCGCGAGCGGGTCGTGCGGAGCGATCCAGGGTGCCAGGACGGCGACGACGATCCAGCCCAGAGCGACAACTGTGCCGGCGACGGCCAGCGGGCTGCGCCACGCGCGCGGCAGAAGAGCGCGGCGCCGACGCGGAGCGAGCTTCTCGGGGACGATGAGATTCACGACAGCCTCACTCGCGGATCGAGGACGCCGTAGAGCACGTCGACGACGAGGTTGATGACGAGGTAGATGACACCGACGATCAGACCCACGCCGGTCACGGCGAGCAGGTCGAGGTTCTTCGACGCATTGTAGGCGTAGGTGCCCAGACCCGGCCACGCGAAGACAGCCTCGACCAGCACCGTGCCCGACAGCAGGCTTCCGAACGCGATGCCGACGAGCGTCAGGATCGGGAGGGCCGCTCCGCGCAGGACGTAGCCGACGACGACCCGCCGTCCCGACAGCCCCTTGGCGCGCGCGGCGCGGGCGTAGTCCATGTCCAGCACCTCGAGCACCGAGGTGCGAACGAACCGGGTCAGGGTGGCGATCGTGAACAGGCTCAGCACCAGCACCGGCAGCGCGAGGTGGCCGACGGCGTCGAAGAAGCCCACGGAGTCGCCGTTGAGCATGTAGTCGATCGTGTAGAAGCCGGTGACGGTCGGCGGCGGCGTGAGGGTGGGCGAGATGCGACCCGATCCGCTGACCCAGTGCAGCTGCATGAAGAAGAGCTGGTAGGTGAGGATGGCCATCCAGAAGGTGGGGACGCTGAGTCCCACCAGCGTGACCACGCGGATCACCTCGTCGGTGACCTTGCCGCGGCGGTAGGCGGCGAGAGTGCCGAGCACGACGGCGACCGCGAAGCTGACGATGACGGCATAAAGGGCGATCTCCGCCGTGGCGGGTACGGCCTTGGCCAGATCGGCGGAGATGGGGCGGCCCGTGGTCATCGAGGTGCCGAGGTCACCGTGCAGCAGATTGCCGACGTAGCGAAAGAACCTGATCCACACGGGCTGGTCGAGGCCGTACTTCTCCCGGAAGGCGGCGACGGTGGCCGGGTTGGACGACGCCCCCTCACCGAGAGCGGCGCGCACCGGATCGCCCGGCACGATCACCGTGAGAGAGAAGGTGACCAGCACGATCCCGAACAGGAGGATGATGCTGGTCACCGCGCGGCGGGCGAGGAAGCGCAGCAGCGTGTGCTGCGCTCCCCGCCCGCGGACGGCCGTGCTCACTTCGCGTGCAGAGAGCGCAGGTCGAGCGTCCAGGTGACGTTGTACTCGAGGCCCGCGACCGTGTCGGAGCTTGCCAGGTTGATACCCGGCACCACGAGCGGAACGAAGGGACCGGACTCCTGCATGGCCTGTGCGAAGTCTCTGAAGGCGCTGTTGCGGGCGTCGACGCTCGTCGCGTCGGTCGCGGACGTGACCATCGCGGCGATGTCGGGCGCGGCATCCGCGGTCCAGCCGGCGCGCAGACCGACCTTCTGTCCCGGACCGAACGGCAGGAACGAGGACGAGTCGGCGTAGTCCGGACCCCAGAACCAGAGGGAGAAGGCCTCCTGAGCCTTGACGTACGGCTGCACCTCGGTCGCGAACGGAGCGGGCGCCAGCGTGACGTTGATGCCGGCGGCCTTCAGCTGCTCCTGCACGCGCTCGGCCAGGGGCGTGAACTCCACACCGCCGACGGGGGTGTCGTTGGGGAATTGGAGCTTGACCTCTTCGCCGTTGTAGCCCGAGGCCGCCAGCGCCGCCTTCGACTTCGCGAGGTCCTGTGTGACGCCGGTCGTGTTCGCCCCGGGGAACATCGGCGGGATGACGCCCGTCGCCGCGACGGAGCCCGAACCGGTGAGCTCGAGCAGCTTGTCGTAGTCCAGCGCGTAGCGCACTGCTTCGGCGAAGGCCGGCGTGGCCGTGACGCCGCCGACGTTCTTGTCCTGATTGATCAGCAGGAACAGCGTCTCGGCGGATGCCGCGGAGTCGACCGTGAAGCCGGAGCCGAGGCTCTTGACCTGGTCGCCGGACAGGTCGACCGCGACGTTCGAATCGCCGCCCTGGAGGTTGGTCAGCTGCGTCGAGGACTGGGAGACGTTGCGGACGACGACCTTGTCGTAGCCCGCCTTGTCGGCACCGTCGTACTTGTCGTTCTTGACCATCACGACCTGCTGGGTGAGATCGAGCGACTGCAGGGTGTAGGGGCCGGAGCCGGCGGAGTTCGCGTCGAGCCAGCTCTTCGCCGCGTCGCTGTCGTCGGTCGTGCCGCCGTGCTCCTTGACGACCTTGGAGTTCAGGATGGACAGCGACGGGTTCGTGACGATCGCCGGCAGCTGCAGCGACGGCGTGGCCGTCGTGAGCTTCACCGTCTTGTCGTCGACCTTGGTCACCGTGATCCCCGTCATGAGGAAGTTCGCCTTGGAATCGGTGATGCCCGCGACGCGCTGGAGCGAGAACACGACGTCGTCGGCGGTCACCGGGGAGCCGTCGGAGAACGTCCGGCCGTCGGTGATCGTGAAGGTGAACTCGGTGGCATCCGCGTTCTGCTCCATTGTCGCCAGGTCGGGCTGCGGCGTCGTGGAGTCGGTGCCCTGGAAGGTCAGGAGCGTGTCGTAGATCGCGTGCAGCACCATGTTGCCGGTGGGCACGTAGTTGCGTCCCGGATCAGCCGTCTCGAGCGAGAAGGCCGTGTCGACGACGACGGTCCCTCCCGCGGAGGAGCTTCCGGAGGTGCTCGCTGAGTTTCCGCCGGAGCATCCGGCAAGCGTGAGTGCGGTCACGACGGCGAGCGCGGCGACAGCGTGGCGGTAGGAGCGGGCCACGGGCATTCCTCTCAAGAGAATGGACAGGTCAGACGAGTGGATCGGGTTTTCCCGCACTATATCCGACGAATCCCCTCCTCCAGGATCATTTCATTGCCCCGACTCGATGGGTGCGGCAATATGTCCACCATGAGCGATGAACAATCGGCGTCGTCTGGACGTTTCGCGCCCGTGATCGACGAAATCGCGTACGACATCCTCCGATCGCTGCGTCGCAACGGACGGATATCGATCGCGGCGCTCGCACAGGAAGTCGGGATCTCCCGCGCGAGCGCCTACTCGCGGGTCGAGGCACTGACCCGCGCGGGGATCATCACCGGCTACACCGCGACGGTCGACCCGACGCGCCTGGGGCTCGGCATCAGCGCCCTCGTGTTCTGCACGATCCAACCGCAGCAGTGGACGTCGTTCCTCCAGGCCGTCGGCGAAATGCCCGACGTGGAGTCCGCGCTCGTCATGACCGGCGAGCACGACGTGATGCTGATCGTCCGCAGCGTCGACATGGAGTCCATGCAGTCACTCGTGATCGGGGCGATCGCCGCACGCCCGGAGGTGACGAAGGTCGAGACGGCGATCGTCATGGGCGAAGTGTTCCGTCGCCCCTTCGTCCTGCCGGGCGACATCCCCGAGCGCGCTCAGATCGGCGTTGACAGCGGGCTCATGCGGTTCACGCGTACCGATCTGGGGCACGGCGAGCGGATCTGACCCGCTTCAGAGCTGCACGCAGACACTGACGTGGTCGACCCCGTCGACGGCGAAGTCTTCGACGAGCCGGATCCGTCCAGCGTCGTCGAGCTCGGCTCGACTGACGGCTTCCCCGCGCACGACGGTTCCGTCGGCGGCCAGCGCGTGCGCGAAGGCGACGCGCACCTGGTCGTCCACCATCTCTCCGACGAACCGCCCCTCCGACACGGTGTCGCCGGTGTACTCCCCCCAGACGAGGCTGCCGTCCTGGTGGTACTGGAAAACCGTGGGGGCGTCGGCGTCGACCGTGCTCGCGGTCGAAGACACCATGGCGAAACGCAGATCGTCGAGGGAGGGGAAGGAACGCATAGCCACGAGTATGTCGCGAAGTCACCCGCCCTCGCGCACGCGCCGTCTAGACCGCGGCCGGGGCCAGATCGCTGCTCAGCGCCCAGCGCTCGTCGAACACGAAGCAGTCGCCGCGGTAGTGCGCCTGGCCTTCGGCGGCGAACCAGCCGAGGATGCCGCCGTCGAGTTGCCAGGCGTCCACGCCCTCCTCGCGGAGGACGATCGCCGCCTTCTCGCAGCGGATGCCGCCAGTGCAATAGCTCACGACCGTCTTGTCGCGGAGTTCCTCGCGGTGCGCGGCGACCGCCTCGGGGAACTGGGTGAAACGCTGCAGGCGCCAGTCCCGCGCACCCTCGAAGGCGCCCTCGTCGACCTCGAACGCGTTGCGGGTGTCGAGCAGGACGACCTCGCGACCCGCGTCGTCGTGACCCTGATCGAGCCAGCGTCGCAGTGTCGCCGGGCTGACGGCCGGCGCGCGCTCGTCGCCGGGACGGACGGTCGGGTGATCCATCCGGATGATCTCGCGCTTGACCTTGACGACCATCTTCCGAAAGGGCTGCGACTGCGACCAGCTCTCCGTCGCGCGCAGAGGCGCGAAGCGCGGATCGGCGCGCAGTTCGTCGAGGTAGCCGCGGAGCGCTTCCGGCTCGCCCGCGAGGAAGAGGTTGATGCCTTCCTCGGCGAGGATGATCGTGCCCTTCAGGCCCGCCGCATCCGCCCGTCCGCGCAGCACCTCGCGGAGTTGAGGCGCATCCGTCACCGCGGTGAACAGATACGCGGAGACGTTGAGGACGGGCGAAGCGGCGGACATCCGATCAGCCTACGGGCGAGGTGACGCGTCTCACATGTCCGCGGGCGTCCACTCCGAAACCTCGTCGAGCAGCGCCACCTCGTCGGCGGTGAGCTCGACGCGTCCGCCATCGAGCAGGTCGGCGACCTGCGACAGCTTAGAGGCCGAGGCGATCGGGGCGACGACCGTGGGCTTTGCGCGCAGCCACGCGAGCGCGGTCGCTGCGATCGACACGCCGTGCGCAGCCCCGATCCGCTCGAGCGTGTCGATGATCTGCAGGCCCTGCGGGGTCGCGTAGACGGCGGCGCCCTGCGCGCGCGGGGTGTCGTGCTCACCGGCATCCGTCGACCGGTACTTGCCCGTGAGGAAGCCCTTGGCCAGGGAGAAGTACGGAACGAGCGAGAGGCCGAACTCTTCGGCCACCGGCACGATGTCGTTCTCGGTCTCGCGGTGCACGAGGTTGTAGTGCGGCTGGATGGCGACCGGCTCGGCGACGCCGAGGTCCCGCGCGATGCGCACCCACTCGCGGATGCGGTCTGCCGAGTAGTTCGACACCGCGGTGTAGCGAACGAGACCGTCCGAGACGAGCTGGCCGAACGCGGCGACCGTCTCCTCCAGCGGCGTCTCGGCGTCGTCGAAGTGCGCGTAGTACAGGTCGAGCGACTCCACGCCCAGACGCGCGAGCGACGCCTCGGCGGCGGCGCGGACGTTGGATGCCGAGAGTCCCTTGAACTGCGGGTGCTGGCTGACCTTGGTCGCGACGGTCACGTGGCGGTGCCCGCGGCGGGCGAGCCATTCGCCGATGATCTCCTCGCTTTCACCGCCGCTGTGGCCCGGAACCCACGCACTGTAGGCGTCGGCGGTGTCGATGAAGTTGCCACCGCCGGCGTGGAAGGCGTCGAGGATGCGGAACGACTCGTCGCGGTCGGCCGTCCAGCCGAACACGTTGCCGCCGAGGGCGAGAGGGAAGACATCGATGTCGGTGTGCGAGATGCGCGTCATACCTCGATCCAACCACCGCCGCACGCTGCCTGTTCCTGGGAACGTCCGATGACGACATGTTCGGAGTCGCGAGCGTACGCTGGAGGGGTGAGTATCGTGAACGGCCCCCGGTGCGCGGGCCAGAGGGAGGTCATCGGCGAGCTCTTCGCCGGTGAGAGGTGACGCCGTCCCGGCGCCGTGAGCCGCGTGTCGAACGTGCCCGGCGCTGACCGTCGACCTTCCTTCACGGATGCCGCTGCGGCATCCGCCTTCGCACGAAACCACACGAAAGTCATCGTCATGCACGCTCTCACCGAAGCGCAGATCCGCGCCTGCCTCATCAACGTCACCCAGTCCGAACGGCGCAGTCTGACGCTCCCCGCCGATTTCGCCGACACCCCCTGGGACACCCTGCAGTTCTACGGCGCCCGCGATCGCAAGCTTGCCCTCGTCGGCTATGTCGTCGTCGAACTCGACGGCGCGCCCACCGGTCTTCTGCTGCGGCAGGCCGACTCGCGTCCGAAGAGCCGCGCCCAGTGCTCGTGGTGCGCGGATGTCCAGCTGCCGAACGACGTACTGATGTTCACGGCGAAGCGCGTCGGTGACGCCGGTCGCCGTGGCGACACCGTCGGCACGCTCACCTGCGACCGCTTCCAGTGCAACGAGAACGCACGCCGGCGCCCGGTCTCCGCGTACGTCGGATTCGACGTCGAGGCCGCTCGGCAGACGCGCATCGCGGCTCTTCGCACGAACGTCGAATCGTTCGTTCGCGGCGTCCGCGACGGTCTCTAGCGGCCGGCTAGACCCTCGGTATCCATTCACCGGAATGGATACCGAGGGCGTAGCGTTGTCGTCATCATGCAACGCTTCGGAACCCTCTCCTTCGGCCACTACGGCCCCCTCGGCGGCGGGCGCGAGCTCACCGCCGGCGACATGCTGCATCAGGCGATCGATCTCGCGCAGGGCCTGGACGACCTGGGGGTCAACGGCGTCGCGGTCCGCGTGCACCACTTCGCGCGCCAGCAGACCGCGCCGATGCCCGTGCTGGCCGCGATGGCGGCGACGACGAAGCGCATCGAGGTCGGGACCGGCGTCATCGACATGCGGTACGAGAACCCGCTGTACCTCGCCGAGGAGGCGGCCGCCGTCGACCTCATCTCCGACGGCCGGCTTGCGCTCGGCGTGAGCCGTGGGTCACCCGAGACGGTCGTGCGCGGGTACGAGAAGTTCGGCTACACCGCAGAGGACCCGCGCGGCGCCGATCTCGCACGCGAGCACTTCGACCTGTTCCTGCGCGCCATCGAGGGTGAGGGGCTCGCCGAGCGCGACGCGAACTCGCCGTTCGGCGGCGGCAGCGGCCTGCAGCGGATCGAGCCGCACTCGCCGGGCCTGCGGTCCCGCGTCTGGTGGGGCGCAGGTTCGCGCGACACCGCCGAGTGGGCCGGTCGGATGGGCCTCAACCTCATGTCGTCGACCCTTGTCACCGAAGCGGACGGGCGCCCGTTCGACATCCTGCAGGCCGAACAGATCGACCGTTTCCGTGCGGCGTGGAAAGAGGCGGGTCACCCCGGGACTCCGCGCGTCTCGGTGAGCCGCTCCGTCTTCCCGATCACGACCGCGGAAGACCAGATGTACTTCGGGCACAGCCAGGAGGGCGACGGCATCGGCTACATCGACGGCTTGCGCTCGACGTTCGGCAAGACCTACGCCGCGGCGCCCGACACCCTCATCGAGCAGCTGAAGCAGGATGCCGCGGTCATGTCGGCCGACACCCTGACGATGACGATTCCCTCGCAGTTGGGTGTGGCCTTCAACCTCCGGATCATGGAGTCGTTCGCAACGCACGTGGCTCCTGCGCTGGGCTGGAAGCCCAACACGGAAAGCTGACCGCGGGAGCCACCGGCGCGCCGTGCTCTCATCCCGCGTCGGATGGCCGACTCTTGTGATCATGAGCCGCGTCCGCCTCGACCTGAACATCTCCCTCGACGGGTTCGCGACGACGACCGACCAGACGCCGGAGAATCCCTTCGGCGACGACTGGGGACGGCTCACGCGCGACTACACGGCGACGCGCACGTTCCGCGAGCGCGTCCTACACGATACATCCGGAGCCGGAACCACGGGCGTCGACGACGCCTACGCGACACGGTACTTCCTCGACCTCGGAGCCGAGATC
>Ga0207655_1002851_pt1 | contig 13360 bp, 7 predicted proteins | sample KBSM44metaG_FD_184398 | JGI IMG/M metagenome (GOLD analysis project Ga0207655, IMG submission 184398) | Miscanthus rhizosphere microbial communities from Kellogg Biological Station, Michigan, USA - KBS M4-4 metaG (SPAdes) (version 2) | ecosystem: Host-associated > Plants > Roots > Rhizosphere >...
ATGAATTATCAAGTAAAATTGATGAACTAATAAAAAAACAAAAAAGAAATAATCATAAAACATGTAAATATTGTGATGAAAAAATGGAATGGCATTCGCAGTATAATATTTGCCAAAATTGCTATCATCCAAATAAGAGAAGTTATCAATTAGACGATGAAGATGACTGGGATGATGATGAATTTTAAGTTAAATGTCAAAAAAAGACCAAGAATTTTGGTCTTTTTTTATTTATGGAGAAAAATAATTGTGCGTTATCGTGCGGTTGCACGATAGAGAGGAGACGCAAGATAATTTTTAAAATAGACCTCACTTAGAGGTCTATTTTATTGTAACCTTTCCATTCATCAAAAATGGTAAAAGTGAATCACGAAGTTCGAACAAATTATCATTTTCTTTTTTGTTGTTTTCGATCATATCAAAAATAGGATTTATTTTAGAAGAAAACTCGTTCATTTTTGTATGACTAGGCAATGGGAATTTTAAATTGTCCAACATATCTTTCGTGATAAATTTAACAATTGAACCTTTCGAACTCAATGTAAAGTATTTTATTTTTTCTTTTAAAAACATGTATAAAAAGAAAAATAAATCGTCATTATTTGGTTCCAATACATAATTTCTTTGATATGCCTCGAATTTACCCCTGTACCAATCAACATAAAATGCTCCATTTCCTGCTATTAAAATTGCTTTTGTATCGAACGAATAATTGTCAGTATAAAAACCCTCTTTGGAACAGGTGAAAAATTTATACTTTCCATTTTCTGTCCTAATATTAGCATCTTTTTTTCCTGTTTTTACATCTAGTATTTCAGATAAACTGGCGACTTCCCAACCTTTCGGAATCGTTCCCAATTCACTTTCCACCATTTTTCCGCCGTTCGATTTGTATAGTTTGCCATCTTTATCAGGAAACTCAAATGATATAAACCATTGATGATATAAGGTTTGAGCAAGTTCCTCTAAATTTTGATTGATTTTATTGTTAAGTTCAATTTTATCGTCTAATGATGAGAGAATTGAAGCTACTTCTTTCTGTTTTTTTAAATTAGGTATTTTAATAGGGATACTATTTAAATTTTGTTGATTTATTTTTAATTGAACTGAACCTGTTATATATTTATCTATATTAATCGTTTTTAAATAATAATAAACATAATCCAGATCATATCCTTCTTTTACATCAAATACATGAACGTGATTATTAGCCCAAAACTTTCCTTTTGCTTTAAATACAATTGGTTTGTTATCAACGGTTTTTACAGATCCATCTTCTGCAAGTAGTATGTATTCACCATCGAAAATGAAATCGTCAACAGAATCTATTTGACCAGTCGCCCCGTAATAAGGGTAATCGCCTTGCTTTTCTAATCTCTGCTTTGATGATAAAGGGATTCTTTTGGAATCATAGATATTTATCATCTCTCCAAGTTTTTTTTCAATCATACTCAATACCTCCAATTTGTTTTTTAATCACTTTTTGGAGTTCTTCAGACTTATTAAATAACGTATTCAAATCATTAGTTAAAGTTTTCACTTTAATTTGTAATTCTTCCAATGTCATTGTATCTTCTACTTCAAAATCAAAATAACGTCCAGCACTAATTTGATAACCATTTTCTTTAATTTTCTCAATGTTTACTAATTTAGAAAATTCTTTTTCCTCTATTTTATCGCTAAATGTATCAATAATTAATTTCTCTTCTTTATCACTTAAAACAGTGCGATCGTAACCATCTACTTTTTCTTTGCGACCTAAATTTGAAGCATCGATGAACATGACAGTTTTATCTGTTTTTTCTTTATCGATAAAAATTAAACTTACATTTGTTCCTGTTGTTGCGAAAATGTGGGAAGGCATATGTATAACACCGCGTAACATATTTTTATTAACCAATTCTTGGCGAATCTTTAATGGTATTCCACTTGCGTTTGTACAAAAACCAGAAGGCGCAACAATACATGCTTTTCCATTGTCTTTTAATGAAGATATGATATGTTGCATAAACATTAAATAAATAGGCATACCATCTTTCTTCTTATCGGGAATACCAGGAACCCCAGCGAAGAAACGATTGTAAGCATCATTCGACAGAGTTTCTCGTATGCTACTAAAATCGGTATTGAAGGGTGGATTAGAAGTGATAAAATCAAATTTTCTTAAATTTGCCCCTTCTTTGTGTGATGGTTCAGATAATGTATTGCCTTGTGCTACATTTTGAAGCGAATGAACAAGTTCGTTTAAAATTAAATTCAAACGCAAAAAATCACTTGATTTTTGTGATAATTCTTGTGCATAGATAGAGCAATTTTCTTCGCCAATTTTATGAGCAAGTGCCATCAGTAAGCTGCCAGAACCTCCTGCTGGATCATAAGCCGTAACATTTTTAACTTTTTCCGTTACCATAATTTCGGCAATAATACGACTTGCAAAGGCAGGTGTATAATACTCTGCATACTTCCCTGAATCTTTATTGTAATCTTTGATTAAATGTTCAAATACAGCAGAGAAGAAATCGTGTTTATCCCCTCTTTCGAACATATCTTCAAAACTTTCAGAAGCTAGTTTGTTAATAACGGCTTGTGCAAATTGCAGTCGTTTACTGGAATCAGGAATAGATTCAGTAATTTTTGTAAACAGGGGTCTTTTTTTGCCCGTACTAGTTTTAAAAGAATAAACTTCTTTGTTGTAATCACTAATATCTAGCATTGTATCATCTAATAATTTGTGAAAAGGTGTTGTAGTATCGTTTTGTTTGTTAAATAAAAACGAAATAAAATGCTCTTTTTTGAATTTAGGAACATTAGCTCCTAAATATTCTAGAATCTCTTCTTCATAATCGTCGTTGTTTATTTTTTGAATATAATCTTCAATATTTTCACCGTTTTTTAAATTTTTTTCTTCTTCTTTTCTTATCGCATAGATTAGTTTATCATTTAGAAATTTATACATGAAAAGGTTTGTAATGATTTTAGCTTCTTCCCCTGAATTAGCTAATCCATAATCACTACAAATAGCTTTTAAATCGTTTATTATTTTTTTTACTTTTTGCTCAAATTCAATAATTGTCATGTTTGAATCCCCCAATTTTAATTATTTATAAAAACAATCTACAAAAACATTTACAATCTCTTTCCAATATTTTTTTGGAACGATGGAAAACGTTTCTTTGACGTATTTTTTCGTTTCATTTTCGAAAAAACTTCTGTTTTCTAATACATGTTCATTCTTTTCGGTTAAATTTTTAATTTTTGTATTTGCTTCTAATATTACTTTGATTAGTTGTTTTTCTTGTATTTCAAGATTTTTCTCTTTTAATAGTTTATGAATGCGAATACAGTTCACTTCGTTGTTGTAAAGCAATAACAATTTTTCATTTTCTTTTTTTAATTTTTCAATTTCCATTAATAAATTATTTAATTCATTTTTAAGTTTATATCGATCCATTTTTAAATCTTCTTCAATTTGCATTCGTGCTAAAATACCTTCTAATTCTTTACTTAACAAGACATATTTATCGTCTTTTTTGTTTTGGTTGTCTCGTAATTTTTTTCTTACTTCTTCTATTATCCCTGTTATTTCCTTTTTGATAGCAAGTTCAAAAGGCAATTCCCTTACGAAAGCATACTCGAGTACATCTTGATTTAAATGGATAATATCTTCCACTAGTTTACGATTATTAACTCGTTCTCTTAAATTAACAGCTTCTATGTGTTTTTCTATCAAACGAAGAGCAAGTCTAAATTTAGAATCATCTATGTTTTCGTACAACAAATCTTCATTGGATAATTCTAGTTCTCTTTTTGCAGAAATATAATCTTGTAAGGCTCTTCGCAATTCATGAACATTATTTTTTTCTAATAAATCCATCTGTTTTTGTAAAATCTCTAAATTTTCCAAGTTATATTTATTAATAATAGGTAACGCTTTTTCATATTGCTCTTTCAATTCATCTTCATCCACGAAAATATCTCCCAAGAAATCATTTATTTGATTGTATTCTTTGATCAATTCTTGTTGATACTTTTGGTTAGTTTTTCTATACTCTTCTCCAATATCGGCAAAATCAACAACGTAACCGTAATTAAATTTTTCGTATGGACGGTTCACACGAGTTAAAGTTTGAAGCAAATTGTGTTGTTTTACTAATCTTGTTAAATACATTCTTTTAAGTCTCGGTGCGTCAAATCCAGTAAGTAACATGTTGTAAACTATAACAACGTCATACTCACCTTCTTTAAAACCTTCTTGTAAACCTTTAAGATGTTCTTTTGAACCTTCGTCATAAAGAACTAAAGCTACATTTAAAGTTGATTTTTCTAATTTTTTATAAAGCATTCTTGCCTGATCAGAAGATGAAGAAACGACCATTGCACCAATTCCGTTATTTCTCATAGATTTTCTAAATTGTAAAAAATCTGTTTCAATGAATTCAGCTAATGCTTCACAATAAGTTTCACTATCATAAATATCTTTTTTACTTAGCACACCTTTTTTGATTTCTGTGTCCAAAACATCTTCTAATTTCTTTCTGAATACAGTTTTAATAGGTTCACATTTAATGCGAAGAGTGTATTTGTCTGCAATTGATTTATCGTAAAAATAGGTGTGAACATAGTCGCCAAAAATATCTCTCGATGTATAATCTTTTTTAAGTAATGGAGTACCAGTTAAACCAATGAAAATGCCATTTTTATCAGAACTGAATAAGTTTTTCAAAAAGCTACCCTTAGGGTTATAGCTGCGATGTACTTCATCCATAAAATAAACACGTTGTAAATTTATATTGTAGTCGCTCATAATAGAAACGGCTTCTTCGGAGAATTTTTGGATATTAATAACGTTTATTTCTCCTTTTTTACTTTGTGCAGTTGCGATTGCCTCATTTGAACGAATATTCTTGATAAATTCTTCTTTTGAATTAACAGTTTGAACAGATAAGCCCCTACTTTCGAATTCTTTTTTCGCTTGATTTAATAAATCTAAACGATCGACAATGAAATAAAATTTAGGAATTTGTTTTTGCATTTGAAATGTAGTTTTCAAATATTGAGTTAAAAAATATGTTAGTGCTGTTTTTCCACTACCTTGCGTGTGCCAAATAATGCCCCTCTTAGCGTTATTTCTGATTGCATTCACTGTTTTGTTCATGGCGAATAGCTGCGGATAGCGAATAATATGTTTTTCAACTTTCTTCTCTTTTTTCACATAAGTAATTCCGTATTTTAATAAAAACATAAGTCTTTCTTTTTTAAGAAGTGAGGTAGCCATTCTAAGGGCAGGTTGACTACACATAAGATTTGTTTTGAATTCAGCTTGTTCTAACAAATCAAGAGAGTTTAAATCAGTTAATATTTTTTTGATTTTCTCTTCTTCTAACGGCATATTAAACGTTAGTAATTCTTCGTCTTCTTCGCGGAAAAAATTAGGGAACATTTTACTCCCACTTGGTGTTGAATAAAAAGAACCTTGTTGAATTTCAATACTTTCATCGTCATATTCCATATTGTTCGAAAACATCATAACTTGTATCATATTAAAAAAATGATGAAAATGAGCTTTGTTCAAACGATTATTTTCCATTCTTTCAAACTCTTTTTGAATTCCACCTTCGTTATTAGGCTTTTTAACCTCATAGAAAGATAAAGGTAAACCGTTAATTAAAATAACTACGTCTGGACGAAATTCGTCCTCTTTATTTTTAAATGTAAGTTCCGTGACAAAATGAAAAGAATTATTGTCGATATTATCAAAATCAATTAACTTAAATTGAGTTGGATAAATCAATTCTTCATAAAAACTTTCTCCCAAATCTTCGTTTTGTAACATATTTTTTACTTTTCTTTTTAAATCTTCAAATTGTTGATCTGATAAGTAAGTTTTGTTTATTTTTTCAACACTATTTCGAAATATATCCCAAAAAATATTATATTCTCTGTCATAGTTTACATCTTTTAATGACATATATTCGTAACCAAGTCTAGTCATATGACATAGAAGAGGAACTTTAACTCTACTGTCCTCGTTAAATTTCATTCTTCTCAACCCCTTTTATGAATGTTCATTCTAAAAATAGAGTTCAACTTAATGGTTTTATTTTCCTTTTTAAATACCAATAATTAATAAAAAAAGGCGATACTTAATCGCCTTTTAAATATTATTTATTAGTAACTTTTTCAAACCATTCTTTGTAGTTCTGTTTAATAAATTCTAAAACCTCAGAAATCTTTACTTCGACTTTTCCTTCTAAACCGACGAAATCATTGCCGTAAATATGGAACTCAAATTCAAATAAATTTTCATCCTGATTCGCTTCAATAATGTCTGTTATTTTTAAATTTTTATTCTTGGGGTTTAATTTAGTGACAGCCAATTCATAATTTGGGTAAATAACATCATTTACGCCACCAGCAAATAGTGTCCCTGCGACATGAGGATTAGTGCCCTGACTTCTTTTTTCTAAACCAGATTTTCCATTCCCATCAATGTGATATTCATCAATAGAAGTAAAGTTTTTTGGTTTTATCTTAATAGCTGGATAGGTAGAAACAGTGAGTCCAACATTTTTAATCCCTATTATCAAACGAACACTCAGATTTTCATTTGTAGAATTCTGTGGAATTGTTTCTAAGTGGTGGTAAATCTCTAATTTAGGTTTTTGTTTTGCAGCGAACATTTGTCTCAATATGTCATGTGACATTGCGACACTACTATCTATACTTCTTATGTAGTAGTCGTTTACTTGAAATTTCGCCTTAATTGGAGAAAACTCACTTTCTGGCACCAGAGAAACAATGTAACCTTCATCTGTATCTCTAATAGGAAAAAGGAAATGTTCCACTCCTGAATTAAGAGGTTCGAGAGCTTCATTCGTGATATTATTCAACTTAGTATGAAATTTTTTTAGATTTTTTATTGGTTTCGTTTCAAAAGCACAATCTAATCCATCATCATTTTTTCGACAGTTAATTCCCCAAATAATCAACCCGCCAGACGTATTTGAAAAAGCAGAAGCCTCTTTAGCAAAGTTGTGTTTATCGTCTCTTTCTATTTTGTCACTACTTGAATCGGGATTAGTTTTAACTAATTTAAAATCTAGCATATTATTTTCTGTCTGCTCTGTTGAAACAAATTCTTCAATTCTTTCATAACCTTTGGTTTTGATTTCTTCAATTAAAAGTTCATAAAGTTTCATAATCGTCCTCCTAACAAATTTATATTAAAATTATAACACAAAAATAAAAAAATAACGGATGTTATTACATCCGCTAATATCCTACCTTTTCAAAAGCATCAAAAACATTTTCATCATTCAATCGTTCTAGATAAATGTTCGTTGTAGCAATACTGCTGTGACCAAGAACTTGTTTTGCAATAGGAAGACTGATTCCTTTTGCTAAAATGCTAGTACAAAACCTATGTCTAAACCAATGTGGAGAAATATTTTCATCCAACTTACTTTCGTAAACTGCTCGTTTTACAATACGGAATAAGGTTGTGTAGCCTAATGGTTTTTTCTCACCATATTGATCATGATATTCAATATTGTAAAACAAAGGCGATGTATCCCGTTTATCTAAATCAGTGTTTTCTCCAAGTGCTGCTCGGTAATCAATTAATGCTTCACGAACATCATCAAAAATTGGAATTGTTCGTTCTTTTCCACCTTTACCAATGACATCTACCACTAATTTGTCTTGATGATTTTTTCGAAAACTTCCATTCCTTTGGAATGGAAAGAATTTTCTTAAGAAACTTGATTTATAGTAAAAAAAAGATATTGTCATTTTATAAAATTTTTAAATCAAACGAGGAATAGAAAGGAGTGGTAATTATTTTAATACCTATAAATATAGATAAAAACAAAATTTCTTTAGATGAAAATGAAGATATAAAACAAATTTCATTGAAAGAGCTAAATTTAAAAGAAAATGATTTGGAAGAATTTCTTAGAAAAAATATTGATTTATTATTTGAAGAAGAAGATATTTTAATAATAGGTCAACAAGTAAAAAATAAAGAAAATGGCAGAAGCGATTTAATTGCAATTGACGGAGAAGGTAATTTGGTATTGATCGAAATAAAAAGAGACAAAGAAGATATTATTCATAGAAAAGAACCATTTGAATTTCAAGCAATTCGTTATGCTGCAAATTTGGCACAATAAAAACGAATAGATGAATTAGTAAATAAATTATTTGTTCCCTATATAGAAAAACACCTGAACGAATTCAAAGAAGATCATTTAACATCAAGTGAAGTAGCTTATAGAGTATTGGATAATTTCCTAAATGATAATGAAATTATTTTGAATTTCAATAATAAACAAAGAATAATACTTGTAGCTTCAGAATTTGATAATCAAACTTTATCAGCATGTTCTTGGTTAATATCAAATGGAGTAAATATAAAATGTTTTACAATTCAACCTCTGCTTTTTAATGGTAAACATCTTTTGGATATAAATGTTTTATTGCCTCAAAAAGGATTAGAAGACTTTTATGTAGAGTTTTCAGAAAAAAATAGAATAAATAGAAAAAACGCTAATAAAACAACTGGTAAGAGAAAACCGAATGTTAAAATGTCAGACTTAATTCAAAAAGATATTGTAAAAGTTGGAGAGATTCTATCAATAAAAAATGTATCAAACTCTGATGCAATCGTATTGGATGAAAAATTTGTAGAATATAATGGTCAAAAACTAACATTCAATGAATGGGGTAAAAAAATGACAGGCTGGTCCTCCATCAATATATATAGATATGCATTTTCTAAAAGGTTTGGTTGTGTATTAAATGACAAATTGAATGAAAATGAAAAAGAATAAGGAATTAATTCCTTATTCTTTTTCATTTCACATGTACTTCAAATGCATATTGTTGTTCCAAATCATAATTTTCTATAACAAAAGTATAAATCCCAGGAGAAACATCATAAATTACATTTTTTTTAACAAAGTTGTCATAGATGTTCCGTAATTATTTTTATAAAATGTTCCTGGATTACCTAAATCAGAATAAATAGAAAAGTAAGTCGATTTTTTCAGAAAAGAAGGAAAGTATAAATTTTGTAAAAAAGCCATTATAGGGACAATAGATAATAATAAGAAGGTGACAAAATGAAAAATTTTAATCAAAAGAAAACATTTGACGAAATGGATCGGAAAGTGTTTTTAAAACGGATTGTAGTAGGTTTGGATATTTTTTTAAAAGAACATCGAATAACAGAAGATTTTGAAGAAGTATTTAATATATTTGTTACAAATTTTAATCCAACTACTCCAGGAAATGAATGGTTCCATTTTTCTGATTTTATTCAAGCGTTTAAAAAACCCGTGGGAAAAATCAGTACATATAAAAATCCAAAAGATCCTGAATTAAAAAGATTAAAACAATTTTCCGTTATAGAGGACGGGGAAATTCACGAAGAGTATCAACTGTTGATTCAAGATTTTAAAAACCCTTTGGAATCAGAGGAATCAAATTTTTTACATATTTTACAATTTTGCCAACAAAACGATTTCCAAGAGCTATATACTCTTATTCGTATGAAATACTTTACGTGGAAACCTGTCTTAACAGAAGAAGAATATAAGAAATTCTGTGAAAGTTTGGAAGACTATAATCTATTATTCACATCACAACAAAAACAACGACCTCTTTCAGAATTTGTTGCAGATTTTTATCGAAAGGAAACATCGGAGATATTACATCTTTGCCCTAGATGTGGTTATCCTAAAAGTAAAAAAGATGGATATAAGTGTTTGTCTAAAGGAAATTGTGATTTTTATTTAACGAACGAAAAAGAAGTATTAATTGATACATCGAAGGAAGCTCGATGGATATTGAAAGAAAGTTTTTATTATTCTATTACACTCCCTGGATTGTTTGAAGATTATGGATATACCTATTTAATTAAAGAATTGGGAGATAAAAATGTCACTTTGTACCCTGAATGTGAAAAAGAAGGAGATGTAAAAATAACCTTCCCAGACGGACAAGTAAAACAAATCGATTTTAAAGATCATCGTTACTCCCGCTATTTATTAGAAAAGTTAAAAGCTGATTCAAAAGCTAGTAAAATGGACTATATTGTTGTGCCTGAACATTATTTTGTCGATTCTTTTTATAAACATGAAATCAAGGTTATTAATGAAAATCAAAGCTCTTATCATATTATTTCTTTTGGTCAACTGCAAAAAGAAATAAAAAAATTAATGAAGGGAAAAGATGAAAAATGACAAGAAAAAATTTTAGCCATTTGTTTTCTAATGATACCTATAAAGATGATTTGAAAAATATTTTTGAAGAGTATATTGACCATGAAAGTAACAAACGAATGGAAGATTATTTCGACGGAGTTGAGGTTACAAAAGAAGAGTGGAATTACACATATAAAAACATAAAAAAAGAAATTATAAAAGAATGCAAAGAGTTTATTTATCTTGAAATGCTTTTTTATTTTCATCATGTAACATTTAAACGAAAAATCTTTTTAGTAAAAGATCCCTTTGCCATGTTTTCTAATCATGAAGAGAAGCTTTATAAAGGGTTAAAATATGATGAAAAGTATTTAAAACGTACCGTTTTTTTAATGAAAAATATATATACCAAAGAAGAGTTGAAGTTTATTATAAAACGTTACAATTTCATTCCTGAAGAATATCGATTGTTTTCATTTTCGACAGGTAAAAAAACCGAAGTGTCGTTTAATCCTCTTCTGAAATTTGATAAAACGGATCGAAAAAAAGTATTCAAAGATATTATAAATGATTCAACTATTGTTAATCATTTTGTAAAGAAAACGAAAAACAAAATTTTACCAAAAGAAGTGTTATTAAAGGGAAATCAGGTTATTTCTTTTCAATATGATAAAGAAACGAAAAAATCAACTTCCACAAGCACAGAAATTGTTCACGTTTTTGGAAAAGCAGAAAATTTACATAAGAAAAACAAATTTGATCTTTTTCCTATGACACAGTTAATTAAAGAAAGAGAATCAGAAAAAAAAGGATTAAAAGATTTAAAAAAAATAAGAATTAAAAAAGATGATTACAAAGAAATGGACATGATCCATCATAAAAGTTGGGAACAACGTTATGATGATTTATCAATCCAACCTATTGATCAAAATGGAAAAATTTTATCTCCTAAACCTTTTTCTTTTGAACGAGTCAATTATGCACTTGGACCTCTTGGAAGCGGGAAAAGTACGCTTAGTATGGGAATGATTTATCGTTTGGTTAAAGAAGGTAAAAAAATATTTATTCCTGTGGCAGATACGCAATTAGGATTCGATTTAAAAGAAGAACTTCGAGAAATTGGTATTGAAAATGTCGCCATTTTTATTGGAAAAAGCGACATTAAAGATCATCGAGACACTTTTATTTTAAACAATGCCAAAAAGTATAGAGATGCAATTGAATTTGTAGATAAACGAAAAAACGATTTAGATATTCTTGATAACACATGTATTGTTAGAGGGAAAATGAATGTTGATGTTAATGAAAAACGACATCCATGTTCTAATATTAGAGTAAAAGAAAAAAACGGAAAAGAAAAAATATATTATTGTCCTTTTTATGAACGATGTGGCGCTCATACAATGTATAGTCAAATGATTGAAGCAGATGTATGGATTGGATCATATGAAGCTTTTTTACAAACAAAATGTCCTTATCAATGGGACAAATATGAGCGTACTTTCTATGAGCTTGCTATTCTTTGGTCTGATTTGGTAATTATCGACGAAGTCGATATTGCCCAAGTGAGAATGGATGATTCGTTTAAGAATGATCTTTCAGTCGTGATTGAGGATAATAAAGGGCAGATTGACAATTTCTTTGTGGATTATTTAACACAAAAAGGATTAGGGGTTAGTAAAAAACAAGATCATGATAATATGGTTTATGTATTTGGAACTGCTGCTTCAATCGCTCACAGTGTTTCTCGGTATATGTTTACCTATATTTTGAACAAACCAAAATTTTTTAGATCTTTATCTAAAAAAATATTTACTCCTTATCAATTGCTATATCTATGGTTAGAAGAATATACAGTTCAGCCTGTTTTTCATAAAATTGATGAAAGATTGCTTGCTGATTTTCGATCGTTTTTTACTTACGATGTTCCTTCATTCTCTTCTGAAAGTGATGAATTACGAATTGCAATGGAACGCATTCATACTTCAAGTGATAAGCTTTTAGAAGAAAGAGAAAAAGAGATAAATGATTTAATCAATCAAACGATTCAAAATCTTTCTATTGAATTTGGTTTCACCTTGGAAAAAAAGTCAGATGAAACAGAACTAGAAAGAAATCGTATGTTTGAATTTATTTTGTTTTTTTATAAATTTGAGCACGCAACGCAATATTTACGCGCGCATTACAAAGAATATACAGAAAATGCGGAATTTGAAAATAATGAAAAAATTAAATTAGATTTTATTTTCCCTCAAAATCCACATTCTCTTTATGCACCTGATTCATTAACTGAAAATATTTATGCCTATAAGTTTTCATATGATCGTCATACGAAAAAATTAGAGCAGATTTATTATTTTGGGGTTGGACGAAATTTAATGTATAAAATGGACAAAAGTTTTGAGTACATTGAACCTCATGAAAAACCAGCTTTATTGTTTTTGTCAGCGACCAGTTATTCACCTATGTCGAGTCGTTTCCATCTTCAAATTCAACCGAATTGGTTAATTAAAAATAAAAATCAAGCCAATCAAAAATTGAATTGTTACTTATCTTTCTTTAGAGATAATAAAGGCGATGTGTTGACTATTTCAGGAGAACGAGATGAAATAACAAGACAAGGAAATATTCGAAAAATAGCTCAAAAAATGGTTTCAACAAGCTATCTTACTTCGTTAATTCAAGAATTAGAAGAACGTAAAGAACAGGAATACGATTGTATTTGTCATGACTTAGATTACGGAGAAACAGAGGAAATAAAAGAAAAAGCGGAAGAAGCTATGGTCATGTATCAACAAGAAAAACGAGGCGTTATAGGAATAGCGACTTCGTCATTTCAAAACGCTGAAATATTTACGAAAGCTTTAATTGAAGCGGGTTTTCCGCCAGAAAAAATTAAAACACTGTATTCATCTAAAAAAGATATTGAACGACAAGACTATCATATTTCTAAAAATGAGATCTATGATTTGCACAAAGAAAACATCGATGTTTTTGTGTTTGTATGGAAATCGATTGATCGTGGTTTTAATATCTTAAGAGGAGAAGGTAGTAATAAATCACTTCTTTCGAAAATCATTTTCTTAAATCGACCTCATCCAAAACCAGGAGATTTTTCTGAATCCATTATGTTTTTGCACGGATTCCAAACAGAA
>Ga0207655_1002860_pt1 | contig 13342 bp, 8 predicted proteins | sample KBSM44metaG_FD_184398 | JGI IMG/M metagenome (GOLD analysis project Ga0207655, IMG submission 184398) | Miscanthus rhizosphere microbial communities from Kellogg Biological Station, Michigan, USA - KBS M4-4 metaG (SPAdes) (version 2) | ecosystem: Host-associated > Plants > Roots > Rhizosphere >...
TCCGGACAGGCAGTCCGTCACCATGGATAAACCCTTCCTGAATGCTTATTCGCGCTTGCTGATTAAAACCTGTCATCGCCGTGGTGCTTTCGCCATGGGCGGCATGGCGGCATTTATTCCGAGTAAAGACAGCCAGCGTAATGATTGGGTGCTCAATAAAGTCAAAGCGGATAAGCAAATGGAAGCGACCAATGGCCATGACGGCACATGGATTGCGCATCCGGGCCTTGCTGACACAGTGATGGAAGTCTTTAGCAAAGCGTTGGGCGACGATAAAAACCAGCTTCCTGTTTTGCGTGAAGAAGACGCACCGATTACTGCCGCACAACTGCTTGAACCTTGTCCTGGTGAGCGCACAGAAGCGGGTATGCGAGCCAATATTCGCGTGGCGGTGCAGTACATCGAAGCATGGATTTCTGGCAATGGTTGCGTACCGATTTACGGCTTGATGGAGGATGCTGCGACCGCAGAGATTTCCCGTACTTCTATCTGGCAGTGGATTCATCATGAAAAAACGTTGAGTAACGGTGAGACAGTCACTAAGGCGCTGTTCAGCCAAATGCTGGCTGAAGAAATGTTCGTTATTCAGGAAGAATTAGGTGACAAGCGTTTCAGCCAGGGGCGTTTCGATGAAGCCGCTCGCCTGATGGAGCAAATCACCACTTCCGATACGTTAATCGACTTCCTGACGCTGCCAGGCTACCGCCTGCTTGCCTGAACCCTACACAAATAAAAATATGGAGCATCTGCAATGAAAACCTCACGCACCCAACAAATCCAACAATTACAACAAGACTGGACACAACCACGCTGGGAAGGCATTAAGCGCCCGTATAGCGCAGAAGAAGTCATTAAGCTGCGCGGCTCGGTGAATCCGGAATGTACCCTGGCGCAAAATGGCGCGGCCAGGATGTGGCGTTTGCTACATGGCGAATCGAAAAAAGGTTATATCAATAGCCTGGGTGCGTTAACTGGCGGGCAAGCGTTACAACAGGCAAAAGCAGGTATTGAAGCCATCTATCTTTCTGGTTGGCAGGTTGCGGCAGATGCCAACCTGGCTTCCAGCATGTACCCGGACCAATCGCTATACCCGGCAAACTCCGTCCCTGCGGTGGTCGATCGGATCAACAATACTTTCCGCCGCGCCGATCAGATCCAATGGGCCTCGAACATTGAAGAAGGGGATCCGCGCTATGTCGATTACTACCTGCCGATCGTCGCCGATGCCGAAGCGGGTTTTGGTGGCGTACTGAACGCATTCGAGCTGATGAAATCGATGATTCAGGCCGGTGCCGCTGCCGTTCACTTTGAAGACCAACTGGCATCCGTGAAGAAATGCGGACACATGGGCGGCAAGGTACTGGTACCGACTCAGGAAGCCATTCAGAAACTGGTTGCTGCTCGTCTTGCTGCTGACGTTATGGGCGTACCGACGCTGGTGATTGCCCGTACTGACGCCGATGCTGCGGATTTGATCACCTCTGATTGCGACGAATACGACCGCGAATTTGTCACTGGTGAGCGCACACAAGAAGGCTTCTACCGCACTCGTGCTGGTATCGAACAAGCAATCAGCCGCGGCCTGGCCTATGCGCCGTACGCCGATTTGGTGTGGTGTGAAACGTCAAAGCCAGACCTTGAGCAGGCGCGCCGTTTTGCCGATGCCATTCATGCTCGCTTCCCAGGTAAATTACTGGCCTACAACTGCTCGCCATCATTTAACTGGAAGAAAAATCTTGATGACAAAACCATCGCGTCCTTCCAGGAGGAGCTGTCAGCAATGGGTTACAAATACCAGTTCATTACACTGGCAGGCATTCACAGCATGTGGTTCAACATGTTCGACCTGGCGCACGCTTACGCGCAGGGAGAGGGGATGCGTCATTACGTTGAAAAAGTCCAGCAACCAGAATTTGCCGCAGCACCTGAAGGCTACACCTTCGTTTCCCATCAGCAGGAAGTGGGCACGGGTTATTTCGACCGAGTGACGACGATTATTCAGGGCGGCGCGTCTTCGGTGACGGCGTTAACGGGTTCGACGGAAGAAGAACAGTTCTAAAACAACCCTCATCCCAACCTTCTCCCTGGGGAGAAGGAGAAAAACACGATCCATCCTTTCTTCCTCAGTTCACAGGGAGAAGGAGAAAAACACGATCAATCCCCTCTCCCTCAAGGAGAGGGCCAGGGTGAGGGTGGAAAACACCACGGAGTAACTCATGACTCGTCGGCTGGAACTGTTAATTGCCCACACCATCCTGCAAGGTTTTGACGCGCAGTATGGGCGCTTTCTTGAGATAACTGCCGGAGCGCAGCAGCGCTTCGAGCAGGCTGACTGGCATGCGGTTCAGCGGGCGATGAAAAGCCGCATCCATCTTTATGATCACCATGTTGGCCTGGTGGTGGAGCAATTGCGCTGTATCACGGGTGGCCAAAATACTGACGACGAGTTTTTATTGCGTGTTAAAGCGCAGTACACCCAATTGTTACCCGATTACCCTCGTTTCGAAATCGCTGAAAGCTTCTTCAATTCTGTTTATTGTCGCCTCTTCGATCACCGCTCGTTATCTCCCGAGCGGCTTTTTATCTTCAGCTCTCAGGATGAAAAACGTTTCCGTACTATCCCCCGTCCGCTGTCAAAAACCTTTACCCCGGCTTTAGGATGGCAGCCACTTTTGCGTTCCTTGCTCAGAGATTTACCTTTGCGCCTGCCGTGGCAAGATTTAGCACGTGATGCGGGTTACATCATTGCGCATCTCAACGAAACCTTTGGTGCTGAGGCTTTGCAGCAGGCTTCCCTCGACATTGCCAACGAGCTGTTTTATCGCAACAAAGCCGCCTGGCTGGTCGGGAAGCTGGTGCTTCCGACGGGCAAGGTGCCGTTTTTGCTGCCGATTCATCGCACCGATGACGGATATTTAGTGGTGGATACCTGCTTAACCAGCAGCGCCGAAGCCAGCATTGTTTTTGGTTTCGCCCGTTCCTACTTTATGGTTTATGCCCCACACCCTGCGGCTCTGGTGGAATGGTTACGTGAGCTGCTCCCCGGCAAAACCACCGCTGAACTGTATATGGCGATTGGCTGCCAGAAACACGGTAAAACCGAAAGTTATCGTGAATATCTGACCTACATTTCTGCTACCGATGAGCAGTTTATTGAAGCGCCAGGCATTCGTGGCATGGTGATGCTGGTGTTTACGCTCCCCGGTTTTGATCGGGTATTTAAGGTGATTAAAGACAAGTTTGCGCCGCAAAAAGAGGTGACCGCCGAACGCGTGCGCGAATGCTATCAACTGGTCAAAGAGCACGATCGTGTCGGGCGCATGGCCGATACCCAGGAGTTTGAAAACTTTGTGCTGTCTAAACATCAAATTAGCCAGCCGCTGTTGGCATTATTACAGCAGGAAGTTCCTGAAAAACTCACCGACCTCGGTGACCGCATCGCCATCAGCCATCTTTATATTGAACGCCGAATGGTGCCGCTGAATTTGTGGCTGGAACAGGTCGAAGGCCAGCAATTACGAGATGCCGTTGAGGAATATGGCAACGCGATTCGCCAGCTTGCGGCGGCGAATATTTTCCCCGGTGACATGCTGTTTAAGAACTTTGGCGTGACACGCCACGGGCGGGTGGTGTTCTACGATTACGATGAAATTTGCTATATGACCGAGGTGAATTTCCGCGACGTCCCGCCGCCGCGTTATCCGGAGGACGAACTCTCTGCCGAGCCGTGGTACAGCGTGGCGCCAGGCGACGTGTTCCCTGAAGAATTCCGCCACTACTTATGCGCCGACCCGCGTATTCGCCAGATATTTGATGAAATGCACAGCGACTTGTTCCGTGCGGATTACTGGCGCGCATTGCAGGAGCGTATCCGCAACGGGCATGTGGAAGATGTTTTTGCTTATCGCAAACGTCAGCGGTTTATTCTCCGTTTCGGAGAATTGAAGCAGGCGGGTTAACGCCCGCCGCCGTAAGCCTGGGTAATCTCTTTGGCTGCTTTTATCACTAACGCACCCAACTCGGTTACGCGATCATCTGTCACGCGAGAAATTGGCCCGGAAATCGAAATCGCCGCAAACGCTTCATGATGCTCATCATAAATACACGCCGCCACACAACGCAGCCCCAGCGCATGTTCTTCATCATCAAATGAATAACCGCGTTTGCGGGTTTGCGCTAAATCTTCTTTCAGATGCAGCGGGGAAGTGAGCGTGGCAGGCGTATAGCTGTGCAGCCCTTTGCGGTGCAGCAACGTCACGACTTCGTCATCACTCAGATTGGCGAGAAACACCTTGCCTGCGCCAGAGGCATGCATCGGCAATTTGCCACCAATGGGTGCCGACATCCGCATCAGTTGAGCGCATTGCACCTGGTCGATAATAATCGCCTGATGGTCGCTATGGTCAAGCACCGCCAGATTCACCGTTTCGCCGGAATCTTCCATCAGCTTGCGCAGCATCGGGTGAACAATCGCTAACAGATTACGGCTTTGCAGGAAGCTACTGCCGACGACAAACGCATGTGCGCCAATCGTCCAGTGGCCCAAATCGCCAATCTGGCGAACAAAGCCAAGCTGTTGCATGGTAGTCAGCAGACGATGCGTAGTGGAATTAGGTAAGCCAGCTTGCTGTGCAAGTTCAGTGAGTGCCACGCTACCGTGCGATTCGGCAATCCATTCAAGCAGTTTCAAACCGCGAGTTAATGACTGAACCTGTCCGGTAGGCTGTGGTGCAGCCACTGTGGCTGTACGTGGTTTTTTTCCACGTTTGGCGGGAACGGCAGCGACCATAACTGACTCCTGTTTTCATATCGTGGAAATCATTTTCGTTTTATTTGGCGATAATGCAACCTGCATCCAACTCATCGGATCAGTCAGGTGAACATGTCTCATGTTCCATTGCTTTGCGCCCATTACAACTTGTGACAGTATGATTGGTTAGGCTGACAGGCTTGGGTAAACAGGTGGGAGCGAGAGTGAGCAATAAATTAGAAAAACTGCATCAGCAGTTGCAGCAACGCATTTTGGTACTGGATGGTGGTATGGGAACCATGATCCAGAGCTACCGTCTTGATGAGAGCGATTTCCGGGGTGAACGCTTTGCAGACTGGCCGTGTGACCTGAAAGGGAACAACGATTTGCTGGTGCTGAGCAAACCGGAAATTATTGCCGCCATTCACTACGCCTACTTTGAAGCCGGTGCCGACATCGTCGAAACCAACACCTTCAACTCAACAACCATCGCGATGGCGGATTACCAAATGGAATCCCTGTCGGCGGAAATTAACTACGAGGCGGCAAAACTTGCCCGCGCTTGTGCCGATGAATGGACCGCACGCACACCGGAAAAACCGCGCTACGTGGCTGGGGTATTAGGCCCAACCAACCGTACTGCGTCTATTTCACCTGACGTGAACGACCCGGCATTCCGTAACGTCACTTTTGATCAGCTGGTGGAGGCTTATCGCGAATCCACACGTGCGCTGGTGGAAGGCGGTGCAGATCTCATCATGATTGAAACGGTGTTCGATACCCTGAACGCCAAAGCCGCTATTTTTGCGGTGAAAACCGAATTTGAAGCGCTGGGTGTCGACCTGCCAATCATGATTTCCGGCACCATTACCGACGCCTCAGGCCGCACCCTTTCCGGGCAAACCACCGAAGCTTTCTATAACTCATTACGCCATGCCGATGCGCTGACCTTCGGCCTGAACTGTGCGTTGGGGCCAGATGAACTGCGTCAGTACGTGGCTGAGCTTTCACGCATTGCTGACTGCTACGTCACCGCACACCCGAACGCCGGCCTGCCAAATGCTTTTGGTGAATACGATCTCGATGCCGATGAAATGGCGCGCCAGATTGGCGAATGGGCGCAGGCAGGTTTCCTGAACATCATCGGTGGCTGTTGTGGTACCACACCAGCACACATCGCGGCGATGAGCAAAGCGGTTGAAGGCGTTGCCCCACGTAAACTACCAGACTTGCCGGTGGCATGCCGTCTGGCAGGGCTTGAACCGCTAAACATCGGCGCTGACAGCCTGTTCGTCAACGTCGGTGAACGTACCAACGTCACCGGCTCCGCCAAATTTAAGCGCCTGATCAAAGAAGAAAAATATAACGAAGCGCTAGAAGTGGCATTGCAACAGGTCGAAAGTGGCGCGCAAATCATCGACATCAACATGGATGAAGGGATGCTCGATGCCGAAGCGGCGATGGTGCGTTTCCTCAACCTGATTGCCGGTGAACCAGATATCGCCCGCGTGCCAATCATGATTGACTCCTCGAAATGGGACGTCATCGAAAAAGGCCTGAAGTGCATTCAGGGCAAAGGCATCGTTAACTCCATCTCGATGAAAGAAGGTGTTGAGGCATTTATCCATCACGCCAAACTGGTGCGCCGCTACGGTGCCGCGATGGTGGTCATGGCGTTTGACGAAGTCGGCCAGGCTGATACTCGCGAGCGCAAAATCGAAATTTGCCGCCGCGCCTATAAAATTCTGACTGAAGAAGTCGGCTTCCCGCCAGAAGACATTATTTTCGACCCGAATATCTTTGCCGTCGCGACCGGAATCGAAGAGCACAACAACTACGCCCAGGATTTTATCGGCGCGTGTGCTGACATTAAACGCGAACTGCCGCATGCGATGATTTCCGGCGGCGTGTCGAACGTGTCGTTCTCCTTCCGTGGCAACGACCCGGTGCGCGAAGCCATTCACGCCGTATTCCTCTATTACGCCATCCGTAACGGAATGGACATGGGCATCGTTAACGCCGGGCAACTGGCGATTTACGATGATTTGTCTGCGGAGTTGCGTGATGCCGTCGAAGACGTGATCCTCAACCGTCGTGATGACAGTACCGAACGTTTGCTGGATCTGGCCGAGAAATATCGCGGTAGCAAAAGTGACGACGGCGCGGCCGCGCAACAAGCCGAATGGCGTAGCTGGGACGTGAAAAAGCGCCTTGAATACTCACTCGTGAAAGGTATCACTGAGTTTATTGAACTCGACACCGAAGAAGCTCGTCAGCAGGCTGAACGCCCGATTCAGGTTATTGAGGGCCCGCTGATGGATGGCATGAACGTGGTTGGCGACCTGTTTGGCGAAGGGAAAATGTTCCTGCCGCAGGTGGTGAAATCTGCCCGCGTGATGAAACAGGCGGTGGCGTATCTCGAACCGTACATTGAAGCCAGCAAAGAAAAAGGCTCAACCAACGGCAAAATCGTGCTCGCCACGGTGAAAGGCGATGTCCACGACATCGGCAAAAATATCGTCGGGGTGGTGTTGCAATGTAACAACTACGAAATCATCGACCTTGGCGTAATGGTGCCAACCGAGAAGATTTTGAAAACCGCCCGCGAAGTCGGCGCAGACATTATCGGCCTCTCTGGGTTGATTACACCGTCGTTGGACGAAATGGTCAACGTCGCCAAAGAGATGGAGCGCCAGGGCTTTACGCTGCCGCTGCTGATTGGTGGGGCGACCACCTCTAAAGCGCATACGGCGGTGAAAATAGAGCAAAACTACAGTGGCCCAACGGTTTACGTGCAAAACGCCTCGCGCACCGTTGGCGTGGTTTCAGCGCTACTCTCGCCAACACAGCATGACGATTTCGTAGAACGTACACGCAAAGAATATGTCACCGTGCGTACCCAACATGGCCGTAAAAAACCGCGCACTCCACCGGTGTCGCTTGCTGCCGCACGTGAAAACGATCTGGCATTTGATTGGTCAAGCTACACGCCTCCGGTACCACACCGCCCGGGTGTGCAGGAAGTGACCGCCAGCATCGAAACGCTGCGCAATTACATCGACTGGACGCCATTCTTTATGACCTGGTCGCTGGCCGGGAAATATCCGCGCATCCTTGAAGATGAAGTGGTGGGTGAAGAGGCACAGCGCCTGTTTAAAGATGCTAACGATATGCTGGACAAACTGCATACCGAAAAACTCCTGACGCCGCGTGGCGTGGTGGGGATTTTCCCGGCAAACCGCGTGGATGATGACATTGAAATCTACCGCGATGAATCTCGTACCCAGGTACAAACTGTGGCGCACCATCTGCGTCAGCAGACCGAGAAAGTCGGTTTTGCCAACTACTGTCTGGCTGATTTTGTCGCGCCAAAACATAGTGGCAAAGAAGATTACATCGGCGCGTTTGCGGTCACTGGCGGTATGGAAGAAGACGCACTGGCAGAAGGTTATGAAGCGCAGCATGATGATTACAACAAAATCATGGTGAAAGCGTTGTCTGACCGTCTGGCTGAAGCGTTTGCTGAATATCTGCATGAGCGGGTGCGTAAAGTTTACTGGGGCTATGCACCAACAGAAAACCTCAGCAACGAAGAGCTTATCCGCGAAAACTACCAGGGGATTCGCCCGGCACCGGGTTATCCGGCCTGCCCGGAACACACTGAAAAAGCGACTATCTGGGAATTGCTGGATGTAGAAAACGTGATCGGCATGAAACTTACCGAGTCCTACGCCATGTGGCCTGGTGCTTCCGTTTCTGGTTGGTACTTCAGCCATCCTGACAGCAAATACTACGCTGTAGCGCAGATTCAACGTGACCAGGTGGAAGATTACGCGCGTCGCAAAGGGATGTCGGTGACCGATGTTGAACGCTGGTTAGCTCCGAACCTGGGCTACGACGCGGACTAACATTCGCACGCCTTCATCCCAACCTTCTCTCCCAGGAGAAGGAGCACACCGTTTATGCCCTCTCCCTCGTGGAGAGGAGCTTACCACCTTATTCCCTCTCCCTCGTGGAGAGGCGCTTCCCGCCTTATTCCCTCTCCCTCAGGGAGAGGGTCAGGGTGAGGGTGGTTTACATCTCGAATCGTTTAATTGTCGCCAGGCGTTATATACTGGAATTTATTAAGTAAAAACCTCCAGGAGAACGCGTGCTTACTTTACTGCATCTGCTTTCTGCGGTGGCGCTACTGGTCTGGGGCACACACATTGTGCGTACCGGCATCATGCGAGTGTATGGGGCCAATCTCCGTAGCGTGCTTAGCCGCAGTGTTGAAAAAAAACCGTTCGCCTTCTGCGCGGGTATTGGTGTCACCGCGCTGGTGCAAAGCAGCAACGCCACCACCATGTTGGTGACATCGTTTGTTGCCCAGGATTTGGTGGCTCTCACACCGGCGCTGGTCATCGTGCTGGGCGCGGATGTAGGGACGGCGCTGATGGCGCGAATCCTGACTTTCGATCTTTCCTGGCTGTCGCCGCTACTCATCTTCCTTGGCGTGATTTTCTTCCTCAGCCGTAAACAGACGCGGGCGGGCCAACTCGGGCGCGTCGGTATCGGCCTTGGGTTGATTTTATTGGCGCTGGAATTGATTGTTGCCGCCGTCACGCCGATAACCCAGGCTTCCGGTGTACAGGTGATTTTCGCCTCGTTGACGGGCGACATCATGCTCGATGCACTGATTGGCGCGATGTTTGCGATTATCAGTTATTCCAGCCTCGCTGCCGTGTTGCTGACCGCCACGCTGACCTCTGCCGGTATCATCTCGTTTGACGTCGCGCTGTGTCTGGTGATTGGTGCTAACCTCGGTTCTGGTCTGTTGGCGATGATCAACAACAGCACCGCGAATGCAGCGGCGCGCCGAGTCGCGTTAGGGAGCCTGCTGTTCAAGCTGGTGGGCGGTATCATCGTGCTGCCGTTCGTGCATATTCTGGCGGATGCGATGCAGAAACTGTCGCAGCCGGAATCTGAACTGGTTATCTATTTCCACGTCTTCTACAACCTGATTCGCTGCCTGGCGATGGTGCCGTTTGCCGGGGCGATGGCGCGTTTTTGCCGTAGGGTGATTAGCGAAGTCCCTGAAGTCGATGCGCGTATGAAGCCGAAACATCTGGATGTCACCGCGCTGGATACTCCGGCGCTTGGGCTATCGAACGCTGCGCGTGAAACCTTACGCATGGGGGATGTGCTTGAGCAAATGCTGGATACCTGGAGCAAGGTGATGCACGGCGAACCGCGCCAGGAAAAAGAGCTGCGCAAACTCGCTGACGACGTCGATGTGCTGTATACCGCGATTAAACTGTATATGGCGCAGATGCAGAAAGAAGAGCTGGCGGAAGTCGAATCGCGACGCTGGGCGGAAATTATCGAGATGTCGCTAAACCTCGAACAGGCGGCGGATATTCTCGAACGTATGGGTAGTGAAGTCGCCGATAAATCGTTAGCTGCGCGCCGGGCGTTTTCCCCGGATGGCCTGAAAGAACTGGATATTCTGCTTCAGCAACTCACCAGCAACCTGAAACTCAGTCTGTCGGTATTCTTCTCCGCGGATGTGAACAGCGCGCGCCGTTTGCGCCGTAATAAACATCGCTTCCGCATTCTGAACCGCCGCTTCTCGCATGCCCACGTTGATCGTCTGCATCAGCAAAACGTGCAGAGTATCGAAACCAGCTCACTTCATCTGGGCTTGCTCGGCGATATGAAGCGCCTGAACTCGTTATTCTGCGCCGTGGCCTACAGCGTTCTGGAACAACCCGACGATGATGATCGTGATGAATACTAATTTTCCTGCATGAATCATCAGCTTATAATCCGTTCTGTTGATGGATTAAAAATGGAATTTAATGATGAAGCTAAAACTAAAACAGATGTTGGCAGGCGTAGTGTGTATTGCAGCATTGGCAGGATGTTCGGCGTTAGACAGGACTGAACCGGTTCGCACGCCACGGACGATAATCACCTCTCATGTCACGACTGAGCAGGTTAAGGAGGCGATTATCAATGCCGGGCAAGGGCGCGACTGGATTATGTCGGTAGCGGGGCCTGGCGTCATTAATGCGACACAAAACATTCGCAAGCACAGCGTCACTGTGCGTATTAACTACAGCGAGAAAGATTACTCAATTAACTATGTAAACAGCGTGAATTTACTGGCCTCTGGTGGCGAAATTCACCGCTCGTATAATCATTGGGTCAATAACCTCGATAAAGATATTCAGAAACGGTTAGCCATTGTTGCGGCGACACCTGCAAAATAAACACCTCTCTACGGGCAATGAACTTCGCGTTTGTTGCCCGAGTCTGTTCGCATCGCCCCTCAGGTAAGGTATATTCCAGGTTTTACGGAGGAACCATGCTGACCAACTCATCTATACGTCTGAACAAATACATTAGCGAGAGCGGTATCTGCTCCCGTCGTGATGCCGATCGTTACATCGAACAGGGAAATGTTTTCATCAACGGCAAACGCGCCGCGATTGGCGACCAGGTATTTGCCGGAGATGTGGTGAAGGTCAACGGTCAGTTAATTGAACCCCGTGATGAAGACGACCTGGTGCTTATCGCGCTGAACAAGCCTGTGGGTATCGTGAGTACCACCGAAGATGGCGAAAAAGACAACATTGTCGATTTTGTTAACCACAGTAAACGCGTGTTCCCGATTGGCCGTTTAGATAAAGACTCCCAGGGGTTGATTTTCCTCACCAATCACGGCGATTTGGTGAATAAAATCCTGCGTGCCGGGAATGACCATGAAAAAGAGTACGTCGTCACGGTCAATAAACCAGTCACCGACGAGTTCATTCGTGGCATGGGCGCAGGTGTGCCTATGCTGGGAACGGTCACCAAGAAATGCAAAGTGAAGAAAGAAGCGCCGTTTGTGTTTCGCATCACTTTGGTACAAGGGCTTAACCGTCAGATTCGCCGTATGTGCGAACATTTTGGTTATGAAGTGACGAAGCTTGAGCGGACTCGCATTATGAACGTCAGCATGAAAGGGGTACCGCTGGGTGAATGGCGTGATTTAACCGATGATGAATTGGTTGAGCTGTTTAAATTGATTGAGAACTCTTCTTCCGAGGCGAAGCCTGCGAAAAAGCCAAAATCCAAACCTACCGTTGCCAAAAAACCGGTAAGTGCAGGGCCAAAGAGCAGCGCGAAAACCCCGGCAGAGCTTGCTTCGCGCAAACGCTTTGCCCAGCCAGGGCGCAAAAAGAAAGGGCGCTAGTTAGCGCTTTCCGCGTGAATGGCTGTTGGCAGACCAGGAATAGGTTGCAGAAGTATCTGGTTTTGCTGCTTTTTGCTTTTTGATTTGGCGAACTTTTTTAGCTGCTTGTTCACGCGCTTCCATTAGTTGGTCGATATAAGTTTTTTTAACGTGGTTGATTTCTGAGTTTGTCAGGGGACGACCATGGGCGATGCGTGCGCGGTCTAGCCGCGTTTTCAATTCGCGCTGCTCGGCTTCGGTCATATCTTGTTGTGTCAGTCTTGATGTGGACATTGTTGCGGCCTCTTAAGAAGTGGCCTCCAGTGTAAAGCAAAGTGCCCGCTAGCTCAGTAAAAATCAGCGTCTGGTCGCAAAGTTACCCTAAAATGTTGGTAAATATGCTCAGTTGCAATGGCAAGATTGTCATCGTTTCGCTGAGTTAAAAGCAAAAAGCCCGGTTTCCCGGGCAGTTTGCTCAATCAGAGTTGAATCAGGCGCGGCGTTTTTTCAAATGCTTACCGTTGTTTTCATCAATCGGTTTGCCAGACCAGTAACCCGCCAGAATCGAGCCGGACAGATTGTGCCACACCGAGAACAGTGCGCCAGGTAGTGCAGCTAATGGCGAGAAGTAGATCTTACCGAGAGTCGCCGCAAGGCCTGAGTTCTGCATACCCACTTCAATTGCCAGTGTGCGGCACGTGGATTCATCAAATCCAAACAGCTTCCCGCCCCAATATCCGCTCAGTAACCCAATACCGTTATGCAAAATCACAGCGATGATAACCATCAGGCCAACAGACGCGATATGCGAAGCCGAACCCGCCACTACGGCACTGATAATCGCCAGAATACAGAGCATCGAAAACGCCGGTAAATAGGGCTCTACACGCTTTACAAGGCGCGGGAAAAGATGATGCACAATCAATCCAAGGCCAATCGGAATGACCACGATTTGCAGGATGCTCAGCAACATACCCACTATATCCACTTTGATATCCGCATCGACATACAAACGCGTCAGCAAAGGTGTCGCAAAAACCCCGACCAGTGTGGAAACCGAGGAAATGGTTACTGAGAGCGCCACATCGCCTTTTGCCAGATAAATCATCACGTTTGAGGCTGTGCCACTTGCCACACTTCCTACCAGAACCATGCCTGCGGAAAGGTCAGGTGGCATATGGAACAGCTTTGCCAGAACCCATGCTGCCAGCGGCATGATCAAATAGTGCAGAAAAGTCCCTGCCGCAACAGGAGCTGGGCGTGATAGCACCCGTTTAAAATCATCTATGCGCAGATGCACACCCATACCAAACATAATCAGCATCAACAGCGTGCTGACCCACGGGCCGATGGGAGTGAACGTTGCGGGAGTGTAATAGGCGAGTACAGAC
>Ga0207655_1002867_pt1 | contig 13321 bp, 10 predicted proteins | sample KBSM44metaG_FD_184398 | JGI IMG/M metagenome (GOLD analysis project Ga0207655, IMG submission 184398) | Miscanthus rhizosphere microbial communities from Kellogg Biological Station, Michigan, USA - KBS M4-4 metaG (SPAdes) (version 2) | ecosystem: Host-associated > Plants > Roots > Rhizosphere >...
AATGTTTAACGATCTACTTCTCCCAATGTTCGATGATGAATATTATCCAGATATTCTAGTTGCTGAGGTTAAGCAACTTATTGAAAATTTTGCTAAAAAAGTGGCAAAAACCAACTTTAGTGATGCAGAAATTTATTCTATGGCAAAACTGACTGTGACTGAAATTAATGAAATGAAGCCACAGTTTGAAGATCTTGATTCTTCTTTGGATGGTACAGCAGCTGACTACATTGCTGAAGCAATGATGATGGTGGTACAAGACCAAGGGTATCTCGATATTGAAATGGAAGAGCTTGTTGCAAATAGAGAGTGGTAAGCCACTCTCTTTTTTTTTGCTAATGATTTTTAGAGATAAATAGGGGGAGAGAGCTTAATTCCTTACTTATTTATAAGGTTTATTAAGCTGATTTTTTCGATAAAAACATAAATATGTATTAATTTTAAACATTTAAATATCAATTGCTTAAAGTATGATCATTGGTGTGTTTCAATGCTTGACGTAGGGTAGATAACTTTAGATAATGCGCACACAGTTTATGGCTATGTAGCTCAGTTGGTTAGAGCACCGCACTCATAATGCGGGGGTCACAGGTTCAAGTCCCGTCATAGCCACCATTTTTATAGACCATGCTCACTGCATGGTCTCTTTTTTTGTGCATCATCAAAAGATAAGATCAGTAGATACAGATAAAAATTATTATCATGGTATGAATATTTAGAACACTGAAAAAACAGTTGAATATTTGATTAAGCTTTTTCTGCTAAATAATTTTCTATAAATCTTTGTGTTTGCGTGTCAAGGTAGAATGGCGCAATCAAGGATTGAATGATCTCATCCAATAAGCCATGTTGATCCAAAGCACCTAGTGTATGTGGAATAAAGCGATCTGCTTCGATAAATAAATCGTTTTGATCTAAGCCAACAGAGTGTAGTAATTCTTGTAAGCTATATTCCCCAAAGTATTCATAAAATGCTTCAACAACATTTAAAATGACCTGTTGCATATATTCTGTTTGACGTAATTCTTTCCAAGTTTCATAAACAAGAATAAAGAATTCCTCAAAATCAATGGATTGAACTTGAGAGAAAGCCTCTTTTAATGAGCGTTGCTTAACTTCATTCCAAACATGTGTAGCGATATCTGCTAGGTCTTCATTAGGCAGTAGAATGATATTGCTGAGTTGGCTACGGATAGCAGTTGCGAGTTGCTGTTCTAATTTAAGCTCAATATTGTGTTGTTGATCTTGAATAAAGCTGATGACTTTCGCGCCAATACGGTTATGTTTAACTGTGTATTGACGTAGCTGGTTAAGCCAAGGGGTATTACTTTCTAAAATCTGATTGGCAAGCTGCAGGCTAACCTGTTGAATCTGAGGGTTGTGCTGTAAGTTTTCTTGAATATAGTCTCTTAATTGTTCTAATTCTAAGATTTTAAACATCCACAGTTCAAAAGATTCATCTGAGAGTAGATCATTGAAAATGGTTTGACTATGAATGGCATATTGATGAATTTTTTGAGCGACGACACCGATAAATTCAAGAATATCTGCACCTAAATTCAATTCAAAAGCATACTTTTGCACCACAGATTGCAGTTGCTCAAGTTGAATCACATTTTTTAAAAGGATTTTGTCTGCATTTTGATAGGTTTGGGAAATAAAATTTTGAATAAATTGCGGATTTTTTTGATCTAAGAGTTGTTTTTTAATAAAGCGAACTTGCTCAAGCAATAATGCTTGAGCAAGTTCCTGAGCAAAGCTCGAAGGTGGAGGTGAATTATTCACATTCACGAGGCTTATACACCTGCTTTCCAGCCATTTACAATCGGATAACGGCGTTCACGGCTAAATGCGCGTGAGCTGATACGTGGTCCAATTGAACCTTGACGACGTTTGTATTCATTACGGTCGACAAGCTGAATGACTTTTTCCACGATTGCACGTTCAAAACCTTTGGCAATGATGTCTTCTTGGCTTTGTTCTTCCTCAATATATGCATATAGAATGGCATCAAGTACATCATAAGCAGGTAAAGAGTCTTGATCTTTTTGATCAGGACGAAGCTCTGCTGATGGTGGACGAGAAATAACCCGTTCAGGAATCACAGGCGTTTCAGAAATACTGTTACGGTACTTAGCCAATTCAAAAACAATAGTTTTATAAACATCTTTGAGTACAGCAAAACCACCCACCATATCGCCATACAGTGTGCAATAACCGACAGAAAGCTCAGACTTATTGCCTGTTGCAAGCACAAGGTTACCAAACTTATTGGATAAGCCCATAAGTAATGTACCACGTGCACGCGCTTGAAGGTTTTCTTCAGTTGTATCCGCAGGTGAGTTACCAAAGAATGGGAATAAGGTCTGCATAAAGCTATTTACGATAGGATGAATTTCGGCAATACCAAAAGTAACACCCATACGTTTTGCTTGTTCAGTGGCATCTTCCACACTAATTTGTGATGTGTAGGTATAAGGCATCATCACGGCTTGAACTTTATCTGCGCCAATCGCATCAACTGCAATTGCCAAGGTTAAAGCTGAGTCGATACCGCCTGATAGGCCTAAAATCACACCAGGGAAACCAGAGCGTTGTACATAGTCGCGTGTTGCTAAAACTAACGCTTGATAGATCTCAGCCATAGTGTTTAATGCTGGCGCAGCTTCAACCACTTGATAGGTTTTGTTTTCTATTTGGTAGTTAGCAAAGTAGAGATCTTCTTTAAAGCTTGGTGCTTGTAACGCAACTTCACCTGAATGGTTAATGACAAAACTGGTCCCATCAAAAATGAGATCATCTTGACCACCCACTTGGTTGATATAAACCACATTGAGGTGGAGTTGTTTTGCCAACTCTTTTAATGTTTCGATACGATGTTGCGGTTTGCCGACTTCATAAGGTGAAGCATTCAAGACCAAAACACTTTCCACATTGAGTTGAGCAAGCTGTTGAACGGTATTTAAAGACCATACATCTTCACAAATCAGTACCCCGAACTTATGACCTAAGTACTCAAATACAAGATGTTGATGTCCTTCATTAAAATAACGCTTTTCATCAAAAACGCTGTAATTAGGAAGATTTTGTTTGTTGTAAACCCCTAAAACTTGTCCATCTTTCATCACTGCAGCAGCATTGTAGCGTTGACCATCGTCAGTAAGATTGGCAAAACCAAATACCATCACGATGTCTTTAACAGTAGACAGTTTCTCGAAAGCTTGTGCAGTACGCTTTGCTAGGCTTGGGCGTAAAAGCAAATCTTCGGCAGGGTAACCGATTATAGAAAGTTCAGGGAAAACAACAATTTCAGCATTCTGTTTTTTTGCATCATTGGCTTGTTCAATCATTTTTTGAACGTTCGACTCAATATCACCAATGAATGGAGAGAATTGCGCGAGAGCAATTTTAAAACTTTTCATTTAAACCAAATCCTATTCCAATAGGGTAATTTATATACAAATTGTTGATTTTTAAAATGTAGTTATTCAACATATGTATATAGATATCACAGAAATTGCCAAAGGGCGAAACTATAAAATCATTAAAAATCATCAAAAATCTTTATTTTCTTGCAAGGCAAAAATTTCAGACATTGAGTATTTTAACTAAAAAAACGTCAGAAGCTAGTGATTCATTAAGTTTATTCAGTACACCATCAATGACCTCATGAATTTAGTGTATTTTTTTTATAGAAACTAGTGATTTTTCATTATTTTTTGGATTTTATATTGGAAAAGATTAGCTTTAAATATTTTTTGTGAAATGTATCACTTAATTTGTTTAAATTAGCATCAAAATAAAGCGCTTAAATTGAAGGATTGACTGAATTTTTATCCAGAATAATATTTTCAATTCGATTTAAATAAATATCTTTGGCGATATCGCCTTGTTGCTCAATATTGTAATCAAAATAAGCTTTTCCTTGAATGAGGGTGTAGCGATAAGGGTTATATTTACCCAAACTCAGGTAAAGTGCGGTCTGTAAAATCGCCCCCTTAAGTAATACATTCTCATGACGCTGATATTGATAAACATGGGCCATTTCATGAATAAAAACAGCTTGATAACCCAAGCTCATACAGGAGAAGTCTTCACAATAGTCTGCATCTTTTAAGTGGATATAACCATTGGGCGCCATCAAAATACCAACAGGCTGCCACGGTAAATAAGGATGATTCATCACCTTGACTCGGCTGTAGTCAATTAAATCTCCAAATACACTTTGGCTAATACGAATTTCGCCATCTGTCAATTTACGATATTTGAATTGATCCAATCGAAGAAGTTGTACAAAGCGCCAAATGAAATTGAACATTGTTTTATTTTGTGCTGTGTAAAAAGTACATCCATAAGTTTAGCACTGATTCAGTTTGACCCAAAGATTAACTGTGACTCAGATACACCAAGATTAAAAAAAGCTGTCTATTGTATATATGCTGACATGAACCTTTTCTTGTTACCTGATTTCAGTTATGTAGCGCATATCTCATTCGGGTTTAGCTTACCTAAGATTTAAATCATGATTTAAAAGCCAAAGCTGATGACTTGTCCGCAAAGGTCATTATTTATCAGTAGAGGCAAGCTTAGCCCTTATTTGTCAGACACTTTATTGAATAGTCATAAATTGCCAATGGATTGACCTGAAATGTCAGTGGTATTTGAATCCAGATGACTTACTTTTCCAACATAAATAGGATTTTTTACTTGAAATGTGAATTTGAACTGGTTTTCAGTCAAATCCTTGATCCCTAAATAAACAATAGGTGCTTCATATGTTACTTGCTAAGCCTGTCAAAAAAGTGTTTGCAAAAGCTTTTCCAAGTCGATTGCCTAATTTAAAAGATCAGATTGCGAATATCCCGATTCGTCACTTCAATTTTAAATTTAGCCCAGATGAGTTGGATGTTAAATTTTTTATGCAAAAAGAGTGGGCGACTGCTTATTTTGCTGCACTGTCAATTTTTTTGACCTATGGTGAAGAGTTGGTGATCGAAACCGCACGTCATCATCGTGATCAAATACAAGACCCTGTTTTAAAACAGCGTCTAACCAGTTTGATTGGACAAGAGGCAATTCACTCAAAAGTCCATGAAGAATACAATGAAACCATGATTCCAAATAATTTGCCTGTGCAGTTATATCGGTTTTTAGCAGAACAGGTTTTTAATCATACTTTTTTAAAATTTCCACAACCTTTAAAGCTTTCAATGATGGCTGGGATTGAGCATTTCACCGCTGTCTTTGCTCAATATGCCATGACGCATCAAGACATCTTTAATCATTCTCTTGATGAAAAAACACGTGCTTTATGGTTATGGCATATGCTGGAAGAGTCTGAGCATAAAGATATTGCTTATGACACTTATCAAGTGCTTTCTGCAAATTATCCATTACGAATTTCAGGATTCTTTATTGCGTTGATTACTTTGGGTCTAGGCGTGGGTGCTGGCGCATTGATGTTGCCATTTTTACGACGTCCAATGAATAGCTTAAGTCTAAGCTTTTGGAAAGAGGCAAAGGGCAGTTGGGATTTATTATTTAGTCGAGACAATGGTGTTTTTGGTAGCAGTTTAGGCCATATTTTTGATTATTTGCGTCCAGACTTTCATCCTAATGATCATGATACAACTGAGCTTTTAGAATATTTCAAAAAAGAATTACTTGATCCTGAAACAGGCACACTCACCCCTTATTTTGTTAAAGCGTTTACCCCTGCTTTACGGATGTAATTTTATTCAATCTTAGCATTCAAATTTTCTATTCAATATAAAAACGATGTTGTAGATCGATACTGAGCTTTTCCATCAATTTTTGAAGGAAAAGTTTTTTTTTAAAGCTGTGATTTTAACCAAGCACTTTATAAAAATTGTTTTTAAGGGACATTCTTTATCAGTGGAGGCAACTCTTAAAAGTGATTGTCTGACAATTATCTAAGGTTGTCATAATTTGCAAACCGAATGAATGCATGTGCCAATGGTAATTGACAAAGCATGTCGTAATTTTTAGCCATCAAAGTAGAGTTTTTACTCAAAAGGTGATCTGTAGCTCATCAGCGTTAACACGATGAAATGGATTGCCATATTAAATGAATAAAGAGTACCAGCTATGTTCGCTAAGCCAATTAAGAAAGCCGTTGCTAAAGTTTTTGCTGCGGCGCCATTCAGTCTGGAAAATCAAACGCCGATTATTCCAATTCGACATATGAAGTTTGATTTTGATCCAGCGCAAGTAGATCACCGATTTTATATGGATGCAGAATTGGCAAGTGCTTATTTTGCATCACTGTCGATTTTCTTAACTCGTGGTGAAGATCTTGTGATTGATACTGCTCGTTATCATCGTGATTTCATTACTGATCCATTATTGAAGCAACGTGTTACTTCATTGATTGGTCAAGAGGCGATTCATTCAAAAATGCATGAAGAGTTAAATGACGCTTATTTAATTCGTGATTTACCAGTGAAATTGTTTCGTACTTGGGCTGGCTGGGCTTTTGAATATGGTTTTGAGCGTCTTCCACAACCGATGAAATTGTCATTAATGGCTGGTATCGAACATTTTACTGCGGTACTTGCAGAATACATGATGAATCATGAAGAAGTGTTCTTCCGTTCGCAAGATGAAAAACAACGGGCAATCTGGATGTGGCATATGCTTGAAGAATCGGAGCATAAGGATATTGCTTTCGATGTGTTTCAAGAATTATCCAATAACTATTTATTACGTATTGCTGGATTCTTTCCCGCATTGATCACGATTTTGGTGCTGATTTCAGCTGCATCATTTTTAGTTCCTTTTTATCGTAATCCTAAGAATTTGATTAGCTTACGTTATTGGAAGGAGATTCCATATAATTTTCGCCTGATCTTTGGCTTAAAAGATGGTGTTTACGGCAGTAGCTTTAAACATATTTTTGATTATCTTCGTCCCGATTTTCATCCAAATGATCATGATACATCTGAATTTTTGGACTATTACAAAGAGAAACTGCTGAATCCAAAGACAGGTCTTCTTACGCCATATTTGACGAAAGAATTTTATCCTGCATTGCGTTCATAAAAACCTAAAAGAGATGGATTTAAAGTTTATGGGTATTTTTTCTAAAAAAGTTAAGCCGAGCCAAAATGCTTATGTGGTCGTGACTGGCGCAGGCAGTGGCATTGGACGTAGTTTTGCAATGGAACTTGCAAAACGCGGAGGAACAATTGTTTGTGCTGACATAAATCTGGATGCATCCAAAGAAACTGTCAGTTTGATTGAATCACAAACTTCAGCTAAAGCATTTGCTGTGCAATGTGATGTGGGTGAGAAAGAGCAAGTAAAAGCACTTTCAGAACAAGCCGAAAAATTAATGAATCATCCTGTAAGCTTGATCATTAATAATGCGGGTGTAGGGCTGGGCGGTAAGTTTGATGAAGTGTCACTGGAAGATTGGCAATGGTGTATGCATGTCAACCTCTGGGGAGTAATTCATGGTTGTCACTATTTTGTTCCTCAGTTCAAGCAACAAGGTTATGGGGCAATTATCAATGTTGCTTCAGCTGCGGGCTATACAGCAGCACCAGAAATGACCGCTTATAACGTGACAAAATCTAGTGTGCTGGCATTGTCAGAGACACTTTCTGCAGAGCTTCGTGGTGATAACATTCGAGTGAATGTGCTGTGTCCAACATTAGTGCCTACAAATATTATGAAAAATGGTCGTTTGCCTGGTCATTATGCGGGTTTAGCAGATGATTTACTGATGAATCATGCATTTACCACCAGTGATCAGGTGGTGATTAAAACCTTAAATAATTTGGATGCAGGCAAGCTGTACACCATTCCTCAGCCAGATGCAAAACTGTTTTGGATATTAAAACGTGCATCACCCGCCTTATATGCCAAAGCGCTGGGTATCGGGTATCCATTATTTAACAAATACATCAAATAAGCTGCGAGTAGATCAAGATGACAACAGAAACAACATTAGATACGCTGCCTAAAGAGAAAAGCGTAGAGCAAAACTCAACCCAAACTACGGTTGAAGACATTAAACAGGTGACTCAACCGAATACGGTACAAGACAAACAACTTGAAGATAAGCAGCTTGAAGCAAAACAGCTTAAAGAAAAAGTGCCTGTAGAGAAGCAAGTTGAGGCAAAGACTGTTACAAAGCCAGCGAAAGCAAATCACCCTAAAGCTGAAGTCCAAACCCCAGCTAAAGCTAAAAATAAGCCTGAGGTAAAAGTTGAAACGCAAATAAGCGCTCAATCTAAAAAGCTTGAACAATCGGCTGAGGAAAAAGCGCCGACGATTCAGCACAAAGAAGCTGTGCATATCTATGACACCATTGTGGTTGGTGCGGGTATTTCAGGGATTGCTGCTGCTTATAAAATGAATCAAGCAGGCTATAACGATTATTTAGTGCTTGAAAAAGCCAGTCGTGTGGGGGGAACATGGCGCGACAATAATTATCCGGGCTGCGGTTGTGATGTACCCTCAGCACTTTATTCATTTTCTTTCTCACCAAGCCATAAGTGGAGTCATTTATTTGCCAAGCAACCAGAAATTCTAAGCTATTTAGAAGAAGTGGTGGAAAAATATGACCTTGGTGAGAAAATTGAATTTAATAATGAATTAATCAGTGCCAAATGGGATGAAGCACAACATATTTGGCACTTAGAAACATCTAAAGGTCAATATCAAGCAAAGACAGTGATCTTTACGACAGGACCGATTACTGAGCCTGCTTTGCCGAAATTAAAAGGAATTGAAAGTTTTAAAGGTGAAATGTTCCATTCAGCACGTTGGAATCATGATTATGATTTAACGGGTAAGCGTGTTGCAGTGATTGGTACAGGGGCGTCCGCAATTCAGTTTATCCCGCAAGTACAGCCTTTAGCGAAACAGTTGATCGTATTCCAGCGTACAGCGCCATGGGTGTTACCCAAAGCGGATATGGAGTTAAACGAAACGGCTAAAGGGGTCATTTCTCGTTTTCCAATCATTCAACAAACTTGGCGTAATAGCATTGCACAGATTTTAAATGGGATTAACTTTGGATTGCGTAATCCTAAAGTATTAGAACCCGTTAATTTCCTAAGTAAGCAATTACTTAAACTGCAAATTAAAGATGAAACCTTGCGTAAGGCGGTGACACCGAACTTTACCATTGGATGTAAGCGCTTATTGTTTGCAAACAATTATTATCCAGCACTTCAACAAGATAATGTGAATCTGATTGCACATGGTTTGGTTGAAATTGATGGAAATACAGTGGTTGCAGCAAATGGTGAACGTCATGAAGTGGATGTGATTATTTGGGGAACAGGTTTTGAAGTTTCACATCCTCCGATTGGTAAACGGGTTTATGACAGCAATGGTCAAGTCCTTGCTGAGCGTTGGAAAAATAGTTCACCTGAAGCATATTTGGGTGCCAGTATTGAACATGTACCGAATGCGTTCTTGGTGCTCGGTCCAAACATTCTGGTATATGATTCATTTATTGGTATCGCGGAAGCACAAGTCGGCTATATTGTTGATGGTTTGCTAAAAATGCGTGAGCAAAAATTCACTCGCTTTGAAATCAAAGCTGATGTGCTTGCCCAGCATAACAAACGTCTGCAAAAAGATTTAAAAACCACTGTATTTAATGCGGGTGGGTGTAAGTCTTATTATCTGGATGAAAATGGTCGTAATTTTGCAGCATGGCCATGGTCACTGCAACAATTACGCAATCAATTAAAGCAACTAGATTTAAACCATTATAGCGTGAGTAAAAAATAAGCTTAGTATTCAATTGCTGAACACTTTTTATGAGAGCCCTAAATTGATTTAGGGCTTTTATTTTTTTGTCTTGTGCGACGATGTAATCGAAAAATAATGATTTCAGCCAGGATTAAATTGACCACCCAACCTAACCAAGATTCTAACTGATAGATGTGAATTGGAGTTAACCCATCAAAATAAGGTTGTAACTCATAAAGCACAATTTTCCATGTCCTTAAGCTCAGCGCTGAAAGACTGAGTGCAAAACTACGGATCATCCAGTCGCGATGTAACAGCCAGCGCTTTTTCAATAAAAAGTACAAAGCGGATAGGGTGGTGATCGCCCAGAGTGAACTTAATAAGACAAAGCTGATTTGTGTGGATAACCCTCCAGCCGCTGAAAAAGCTAAAATTAAGCCACTGGGTAAAGATAGCCCCAAAATGGTGATCAGATACAGCCAACCACTCCAGCGATGAATTCGGGGATAACGCGTGCGAAAGACACGGAAAAATTGAGTAAAGCCAGCAATTAAAACAAAACTACTCGCAAGTACATGAATTTTAAATGCCCATTGCCACGGTTGTGTATTGACAACATCTTGCTTTAACAAGAGAAAATGCTGATCAGTTTGCCATGGGAAATATTGTAGACAAATTGCCACCATGAGATAGCATAAATAAGCATAGATCACGAGTGAAATTAGACTCAAGGATGAATATGCCAAGGCGGTTTTTGTTTTGTTCATCACTGCTTATAATGGAATGGTGATTGGGAAATTATAATGGAAGATAGGTTTAAACAGCATATTTATGTTTAGGCATGCTATAGATTTTAAAATAAACAACAAAGAATCCTAATTTATTTATCTTAAAGTAGATCACAAAGCAAACAATTTAATCTAAAATCAATGTAAAAATGCATCCAATATCTTCATAACAAATAGGTATAACAATGAATAAAAGTTTAATCGCACTCGTCGGATTAGGAATGATTGGTTTCCAGAATAGCTATGCACTGGATATCCAACAATTGCAAAAATCTTGGTCTGGAAAATATGATGAGCAGAAAATTGCTGTTTTCATCCAATCTATCGATCGTAATCAGGTCAAAGGTTATAGTGTTCTCGGTAAAAATAAACAAAATTTCTCAGGAAAAGTACAGGCGACTTCACAAGGCTATAAAATTACCGCAACAGAAAGTGGTGCTAAAGCAAGTAGTGGTGTGTTTACGTTTACTGTAAAACAGAATGAGCCGAATGTGTTGGAGTCGAGTTGGGAATCTACAACGGCTAAGGTTAAACCAAAATATTTTGATTTACAGCCGCAACAGTGTCGCTATCAAAAAGATGTCGGTGATTATCCAGTTGCATCACAACGTTTATTAAAAGATGAGGATCTACAAATTCCTCCTGAAGAATTGGACTGGATGCGTAATGAAATTTATGCGCGTCATGGTTATTCATTTGCCAATAAAGAGATTGCCTCTCAATTTGCTAACGATAATTGGTATATGCCATGCAGTACCAATGTTGAAAATCAATTAACTCAGATTGAAAAGACCAATATCCAACGTATCAAAAAAATTCGCCCGTATATGGCGAAAATGGAATGGGGTCGTTAAGCACACAATCAATCACAAAATCTGAGAATTTATCTTATGCTTCACTATCCTTCAGTTCGATTAAGTATTATGGTTTTTGTTCTAAGTTCATCTGCCCTGAGTTTTGCAGCAACACCTACAGATCGAGCAGTGATCAACAGTATAACGAACCTAAACGCTTCTCAAGCTACACCCGCCAAAGCGATAATGATTGATTATATGAAAGAGGTTCGTTTGTTGTCAGGAGAACTGGCTTATCTCTCTGGTGTAACATTTGAAAATGCAGGACGAAATTTTTGGGGAGGCTATATATTGACTCGCCCAAAGCTAAAACAATCTCGAATACTTGAGTTCGGTGGTCAAACCAATGATTTCACAGTACATACGGTGCAATATCGAGCAAAACCAATCGATTTGGTTGAAATAGAATCTGCAGGCTCGGGTCAGGGGCAAGTTTCCCAGACAACTGATTTGGTCTATTTTGATGGATGGAAAGCTAAAATTATTGCAACTGCTGAATCTTCGAGTTATCCAGGGCGTTTTAGCGAGAAGTTGGGTGAGGAAGATTGTAAAACGGGTGAAGAGATTGTTTCAAGTTTAAAAATTTTATCTGCAAGCAATGAGATCATTAAAACTATTCAATCATCCAATGCATGTAAAAATGCAAAAGTTACCACCAAGACAGAAAAAACTAAAATCGTATTTTGAGTCATTAATTCCAAATGAAGCTTATGTGAAAAAGTATATATTTTTCTATTAATTTTTTTAATCAAAGGCTTATCGCTTTTAAAAAGCCAAAATGGGAAAGATTCCTGTTTATTTTAAAAAGCTCAAAATCAAACATTTTGAGCTTTAGGTTTTATATAAATGTTAAATTGCTTGGGTATTTTCATTTAGCCAGTTTAAAACATCACCTTCTAAGTGTGGTGCTAATCGTTCTCTGACTGTTTGATGGTACTGATTCAACCATGCTTTTTCATCATCATTTAACAACGTTAAAATAATACAGCTTAGGTTAATCGGGCACAGTGTTAGTGTTTCGAATTCTAAAAATTGACCATAGGTCGTATCTTCAAAATGCTTAATTTTGTTGACGACAAGATTCTCAATCCGAATGCCGTACTTGCCTTGATGGTATAAGCCTGGTTCATTAGAGGTAATCATCCCTTCGCGCATCTTGGTGGATGGTGTGACTGGCGCATAATATGAAATCACTTGTGGGCCTTCATGAACATTCAATGCATATCCGACCCCATGACCTGTACCATGACGATAATCTAATCCGTATTTCCATAGCGTTTGACGAGTAATTGCATCTAATAGTGGTGATGCAATGCCTTCAGGGAAAACACTTTGTGCAAGCGCAATATGGCTTTTTAACACCAAGGTGTAATCACGTTTTTGTTCAGCGCTTGCTATGCCTATGGGAACAACGCGGGTAATGTCTGTGGTTCCTTCATCATATTGTGCGCCTGAATCAATCAGCAGCAAACCATCACCCTTAATCTCGCTAAAGCTTTCTTCTGTAGCACGATAGTGTGGTAATGCGCCGTTAGCATTAAAGCCTGCAATTGTCGAGAAGCTTAAACCAATAAAACCATCTTGTTGTGCACGATATGCTGTGATTTTTTCATCAATAGTCAGTTCATTGATCGATTCTTTATCGGCCAATGCTTTATCTAGCCAATAAAAGAAATGACATAAGGCAACACCATCTTTGGTCATTGCACTGCGCACATGTGCAATTTCTGAAGGATGTTTACGTGATTTGAATAAACTGCTTGGATTAATGTCTTGGACTAAATGACTTTGCTGCTCAATGGCCTGTGCATATGAAATTGAGACTTTAGCAGGATCAATTAAAATATTTTGTTGTTTAAGTTCGAGCAAAAACTCGATGCTTGCGTTATAAGCTAAGATTTCAATGTTATCCAAAGCAAATCTTTGCTGCATTTCAGTTGAAAGTTT
>Ga0207655_1002874_pt1 | contig 13312 bp, 16 predicted proteins | sample KBSM44metaG_FD_184398 | JGI IMG/M metagenome (GOLD analysis project Ga0207655, IMG submission 184398) | Miscanthus rhizosphere microbial communities from Kellogg Biological Station, Michigan, USA - KBS M4-4 metaG (SPAdes) (version 2) | ecosystem: Host-associated > Plants > Roots > Rhizosphere >...
ACCAGCTTGTATCGCATAAGGAAGAGCAATAGACTCTCTTGCTGGATCAACTACACTCGTAGCAGCAAAAGCTTTTTCTTTACCAAAAAAAATAAATAATAGCATCAAAACAAAAAAAACATACCTTTTGTTCATCGTAAACCCCCTGTAGATCAACTTTTATAAATTATTATGTTTTATTTTTGTTTTTAATTGATAAAAATCCTTTTTCTGTTAATATCGATAAAAAGGCAGGTGATGTATTATGAGAAAAAAAGAAAAAATCACAGTATTTATTTTTTTACTGTACTTTATAGGAATTACTATTTCTTTATTTCCTTATTTTAAAAGTTACATAAATATTCAAAATCAAAATATGTATGCTGTTGTTGATTTTGATAAAGAGCCTCAATCATCATTTTTTGAAAAATATCAGATAGAATATAAAGAGAAAATTAAAGACGCTTCTCTAATTGAATATAATATTGTTGTTCCAAAAAAATATATTAAGGATATAAAAGAATTGGACGGAGTTACTATTACAAGCTATTCAACTAGTATGTCTTCAGGAACAGATGAATCAAAAATTTACGATTTATTTTATAAACTTTTTGTTGAACCAATTTATTTAGTTCCAGCTATTTTATATGTAATTTCTATTATCTATTTACTTATTTTTTTCATTAAAAAAGGAATGTTTAAATTAAAAAAATAGCCAAAAGGCTGTTTTTTTTGCAATATTTTGTTAAATTCATCGATAAGAGGTGAGACGTATGGCAAATGAGAATTAAAAAAAGATATATTAACTAAATTAGCCATTGGATTAAAACACGGAGAACATAACTTTAGGAATTGTACATCTTTTATTTGTGAACGTGTCGTATCCACCAACAGTCAAAACATCTTCATAAGCTGCAGGGAATGCCATATTATTTACGCTTCCATCTGTGTTATGCAAATTTATATTAAAAACGATAAGTCTTTTTTTTACAAAATGCTTATATTTTTGAAATAATTCTTGATTTAAAGTAATGAAACTGCATAATAGTTGAAAAGAAGGTGATAAAAATGAAAAAAGGTATTTATACTTTATTTTTAATTGTTTTGGTTTTATTAAATGGATATTCTTTATTTCAAATAACACCAAAAATAATCAAAGAAAGAAATCAATTAAATTTTTTTATCATAACATTTAAAGATAAAATCGATCCAACAATTCAAAAAAAATATGGTCAAAAAAAATATGATAAATTTTTCATTAAAACAAATGAAAAATTAAAACCAAAAAATCAAATTTATCTTGTTACAAAAAATAAATATACCGATAGCATTAAAAGAAATAACAGTGTTTCATCTCTTACTCGTGAAACCTATAATAAAATGGATCCCACTGAATTTAAAAATGAAGCTAAATTGACAACAACTCAAGACTGGTATGATAGGGATTATAAGGCATTAATTATGTTTAAATTAACGAGTGTTTTAATTATCGTGAATATTTTCATTCTCATAGGTATATTTGTTATGCGTAAAATAAAAAAATAGCCTTTTGGCTATTTTTTTATTTTGTATAATGTAAAGTTAAAAGATAGGAAAATAACTGTTCGTATGCAGAAGTGTAATACTAAACAGTTAAAAAAAATAAAAATATTAATAAGTACTTTTTATCATATAAAACATGAGAGAGAAGATATAAAAGTGACTTCGTAGAAATTAAAAATAAAGATGGTTCTGTTACGTTAAAACCTAGAAGCGTAGATTGAAAAAATCCGTATGGCTTTTTTATTTACCGAATAGTTAATCAAAGATTAACTATTCGGATCTTCACTATGACAAACTCCGTATTGTTCTTGATATGTATCAAACAATAAATTATCCAAATAAACGAAGACGAATATAACTAGGTAAATATTTATAGGAAGAACCTTTAAAAACACAGGGTATTTCGAAAAAAGTTTCATGTTCTTTCATTCTTCCTTTTCCATAAAAAACGTTTTTCCGAATTATTTTTTCACTTAATTGTTTTTTTGAAAAAGGTAAAACAGGGTTTTGGAAAATTTCCTTGATGTAAAGGAGTTTAGAAGCTTTTATATCCATATGGGGGAATGGAAATTTAGCGCTTAGTAAAAAGTTTTCCCTTACATAATAATGAACGGTTTTTCCAATTGATACTTTCAAAAAAGCTTTGTGATGACATAACCAGGAAGCGCCAGCGATAAATTTTTTTTGATCAGAAAGATAACTTTTTTTACATAAATCAGAATTTTTCAACAGAATTCCGTTATGTTCAAAGGGATAAATCCATTCGTCGCTTAGCGGTTCTTTTATTGGTTTGTGAAAATTAACATATAGAAATAAGTGAATAAATAAATCGTAAAGTGCGCTGTACAGCTCAATATTGTTTAATTGGTCCTAATGAATGAAGCAATTTCAATCGACAAGATGGATGGTTTCGAATCGCATTATAAAGCTTAATTAAAAAATCTTTTCGTGTATCTAACCAATAAATTAATGTTTGTTCATCTTTGCTAGTGGAACCAGATGGAAATAATAAGAATTCCGAAACGTCATTATATACGTTAAAAAAAACATAGATCCATTTTTTATTCGAAGGGAGAACCGTTCCGCTTTGTAATTTTTAGAAACGCGTATAACAAGAAATATGTAGTCTTCTACCTGGACTTCAATATCCGTAAAGGAAAGGTTGTTTGTCATTTTGAATTCCTATCCTTATTTTCTCTATTATATACTTTTTTGATGTTTAAATACATCTTTAAAATGTATATAATAAAAGAAAAATGAGGTGCGAAAATGAACGTTTTGGGAATGGAAGATATGAATGAAAATAATAAAGAAATTTTTAATTTTTTTAAACAATTAAATATTGAAGATGTTGAAAAATTGGTTGTCATACCACAACGTATTTCTGCGTATCATCACACTAAATTTCGTTTTATAACTAAAAATGGGATAAAATTGGTGTTTCATTATGTAAGAAATAAAATAATATCAGATGTACATGTAGTAAAAGTAAGGGATAATCTTTTTTTAGATATTCAATATAAGCACCAGAAGTGGATTGATCACATTTGGGAACAATTTGTGGAACATTTTAATTTACGAATTCGATTACTGTTTATCAATGAAACAACACCTTGGAAGTGGAATACTGAATTTATTTATTAAAAAAATAAAAGACGTACGTCTTTTATGTATTATGAAAACTAGTCAATGATTAATGTTCATTTCTGATAGGTCTTCTGTTTTTTTGGGCATTTGATAGAGCTGAATAGTAGTCATTTTAAACTTATTGTTTCTAAAATGGGGAAAAAGGAACACAAAAAAAGGATAGAGAGAATTTCCTCTATCCTTTTAATTCTATTTAATTTGCATCATATTAAGCGTTAAGAGTATTTAAGTCAATCGTTCCTGATACGCCATCAATAGTGTAAGCAATAAATCGAGGAGCACCAACAGGTTCTACTGCATTTACAGTTGGAGCAAATCCGTCAAATCCATCGAAATCATCAAACCCGTCGTTGTCGAATCCGCTAAATCCATGGTGGTGTCCGCAATCACAGTGATTGTGGTGGCATTTTTTGATACTTAATTTTTGATCAGGCACGCCTCCGATAGATACTGTAATTCCATTAGCAGCTCCATTACTTCCAATCCATGAAACAGTGAACGTATAAGCGTCAGGATTCCCTACACCAAAAGTTTCAGACATCGATAATGAAAAGCCTGCGTCGAATGTTCCTGATGGTGTTGTGATTGTTCCTACGCCTCCTGTGTTAAGTGTTCTACCAGTAATGGCAAATCCGCCTGTTGTGACTGTTTTATCACAAAGTGGAGGTGTTAAATCTTTGGATTTAAATAAGAAGTTGAAAAAACCTCCTGCTGAAAGCGAAGCAATGACTTCACTTTTTTTGTCTTTACAATGCGGACAAACATTTGCATAAATTTTAAAGAAACCTGCGTCTTGTCTTAATCGACCTTTACAGTCACATTTTTTATGATCATGATGTCCATGACCATCCCAGTGATTATCCCAATCATCATGTTTTTTACATGGGTCACAACATGGTTCAGGTTTCTTACATGGGTCGAAACAATGATGATGTTTCTTTTTCTTGTCTCCTCCTACTTCAACCTCTACATCAATCAAATCTCCTACTTTGACTTCTGTGTCGAGTTTGACAGGTAAGTTCAACCCCCCCAAATTCAATGCCTGTAAATTCAATAAAATTTGTAACAATTTGTCTTTGTTGATTTTGTGTTTTTCCATTTTTCCATCTTTCCTTTCTTATAGTTTCCATACATCATATGAAAAAAATAAGAATATGCTTGGACGATTTACTTATTTTTTCTACAAAAATAAACACCTTTTTTTACTTCGACACTTAAGGAAAATAGAAAGCTTAAGTGTCTTTTTTGTAACCAAATAAAACAATGTACATATACTGTATTAAGTGTTTTTTCATTCAATATAATCATCTTCTTTTAACGGCGAGTGCTCCTTCGGGAGTGCTTTTTTTATGGAAAATAGACAAAAATACAATCAAAAAAACGATAGTAACATAAATTAATATAGAATTATCTTAACTTTTTCAAACACTAAACACAGATGGAGACACTCGAAAGAGTGTCTATTTTTTGAACCTTTTGAACCATGATGACATATACATATAAAGAATATCGATATTCTCTTACCAAATGTGAAAGAAAGTTGATTGGTTGGATCGGAGGAAACCGCTATAAAAAAGTGGTTTCCTATTTTATTTTTAAAAAGGGGCGTTTGTTTAGTTCCCTTTTGCTTCTCTTACATATACTATTAATGCCAATACAATCAACTTTCTGCCCAGCTCCCTTTTTACAAGTTCGACACCTCTTGTAAATTCGCAGCTGGGTTTTTTGTGAATATAACTCTAACTATTAATACAAAAAAAATAATAGAATAGAAAAAATATTAAAGAGAAAAACATGCCAAAAGCATGTTTTTTTGTTTATCTAAACCACCTATAAAAGATGTAAAATATATACTGGTTTAAATTTTCATTCTTTTTTTAATACATTTTGAATATAATAATCAATGATTAAAAGGAGGAAAATACATGAAAAAACAACGTTACGTAGGATATGTTCGAATATCAACAGAAAGTCAGAAATTCAACACATCAAGCGAAGATCAAGAAAAAATCATTACCGAATACTGCGAGAAAAATGAAATGGAACTTGTTCAAATTTTTAAAGACATTGCGCGAAGCGGAAAAGACACACGCGATCGTGATCAATATAATCAAATGATTGCATTTGTATTAAATCCTAATAACGAAATAGATGGTATTATGACAACTAAAACAGATCGACTCCACCGAAAAGTATCAAATCTTCTTTGTTTCTGTGAATCAGTAATAGAAGAAAATAAACTCAATTATATCTCCGTAGAAGATCGCATTAATTTATCTACTCCAGAGGGAAAAAACTGGATTTTTTTCCTTGGATGGATGGCTGAAAAAGAAAGAGAGCTTATTTTTGAACGAACAAAAGCGGGACGTAGAACAACGGCGTTACAACAAAAATACGCAGGAGGACGGGTTCCTTACGGCTATAAAGTGGTGAATAAAAAAGTAGAGATTGATATTGATGAAGCTATCGTGGTTCAATTTATTTTTACTTGGTACAATCATGGAAAAACAGCTTATTGGATTAAAAACTTCTTAAATGAATTCAAATTATTAAATCCAAAATTTCAAACTCGAGCCGAAAAAAAAGTAAACAGTTTATCCCAAGAAGAAATAGAAAAAGGAAAATATAAAAAAACATATGGATGGCACGAATGCAGCGTGTTTTCAATTCTTCGAAACGAAGCCTATTTAGGTATTTATACGTATGACGGAGCAATTGAGAAAAACGGTATTGTTATTGAAAATGGGGTTATCCCACAACTAATTTCAAATGATACATGGGAAGAAGCTCGTAAACAGGATAAGCGTCTCCGAAAAGGTGATTTTACAAAAAAACCACCTAAAGCAGTTGCTTACCTTCGTGAAGATGATCAAAAACAAGAAGAAGAAATTAAAAAAGCATGTGAAGAATATGGATATGAACTTGTTAAAATTTTCAAAGAACCAGTTAAATCTTCTACATCCATTTTCCGTAGCAGTTATCTCCAAATGATAAAGTATGTTAAAACAAAACAACACAAAATAAAAGGCATTCTTTGTTATTCGATGTACGAATTACATCGAGAATATGATGATTTTTTGGATATGCTTGAATACGATTTTGGTAAAACAAAACAAAAACCTTTCATATATAGCGTCTCAGAAAAAATAAACAGCACGACAGATGAAAAATTAGATGAAATAGGAAGACTGATTAGTAGAGAAAAAAGAAAAAAACGAAGCTATAAATAATCTATTGATTTAACAAGAGGTTTAAAAAATAAAAGACGTACGTCTTTTATGGATTCAAATATGCAACTTCACAAGGGATTTCTAAGAATCCCTTGCAATCTATCAGGAGGTGAAAGAATATGAATGGATATCACGACTTATATGATTTTCGTACAGATAAATGGGAAGATACGTTAAAGAAATGGAAAAAAGAAGGAAGTAAAAAATACAATGAATGGATGAGCTCCAAACACTTATATGAAATAGAACGTGTTTTCATACAGGATCAGAGAGATCAAATTGTACGTGACTTTTATAATATTCGTTGTTGCCATACTTATCGAAAATGTAAAGGCGTATTTGTTACGTTAAAAAACAGTCCGTTACAACATTATTTCAAAATTTATTTTTCTCCTGATCAAAATCAGTGGGTCACGACTGGTTTGTTAGCAGGACATAGGGGGAAAGGAAATTGTCCAATATGCTCATTTTTTAATCGATATACCGAAACAGAAGGCGATTATGGAGGTTGTTGCATAATGGACACCTTTGAATTAAAGTACTTATTTGATCAAGTTAAAAAAAGACCTGAACATCGGTTGCGTTTAATGCTGGACAAATAAAAAAGCCGTACGGCTTTTTTTAAAACATTTCAGGCTCAAATTTTGGTTTCATATACGTTCCGCGTCCCATTTCAAATGTTTTTTGAGTATTTTGGCTAGCAAAATATAAGTTTTTATTTTGTTTTTTTGCATTTTGTGCAATGGCTTCACTACGTTCTTTCGTGTATTGAGCAGCTTTTGTTTTTTCAGCTGAATATTGTTTCGCAAATTCCACAATATCTTTTCCTAATAATCTCGCTTCTTGGATAACCTCTTTTTCTTTCGATACCTCGCGCACACGCATATCTCCACTAGCGGCACGGTATTCAGTTGGAGCATAACTTCGTTGTCTTCTTGGAATTTTTAATTCACGAATTTCTTTGACATTTTCTTCTGTTACCATGCTGACAATCCGACCTGCGAAGTAGCTTTTTTCTTTTTCTGAAGTAGCATTTTCTAATGCCCAAGACATTTTTGCTACATCCATCAACAGTACGTCGTATTTATCTTGGAAACGGTGTTTAAATGTCGATGTATCTTGTCCAAAGTTAACAGCTTCGATAAATCCTTTTTGCATAGACGTCATAGGCTGATCTTTTGCTAACCCGCTTTTTGTATAGTAATTCACGCTATCTTTAAAGTCTTTGCTACCAGGATCAAATGTAAGTGGTACATTTCCTTCGTTTCGTAAAATATCAAATTCTTTACGATAAATATCAAGCATATCTTTTGCATTTTGTTTTGTTTCATCACTGTTGTAATCGCGCTGGCTAATATTTCGTTGTGTTTTAGCAAGTTCAATAATATGACGCATACGTTTTTCACGCGCTTCTAATTTATTTTCTATTTGTTTTGTATTAGCTCGATCAATAGTGGCTAAAGCAGGTTTTTCCTGCGATTGAGATACAACTTTCTGTTGTTGCATTTGTCTTTGAAAAGCAGGCTTTTCTAATATTTGTTGAGAAACAGGTGGAGTCTGTTGATAAGAACGTGTATCTTTTTCATAATAATGGTGGTGATGATGCACTTCTTGTTTCATTTCTGGTTCTGCTTTTTGGTCATAATTTTGGTTATATTGTTGTTGTAATTCTTCTTGTTTATCTAATTGAAGTATTCGTTCTTTTTCTGCTTGTTTTTGTTTATGTAAATGAACGCCGAATTTAACCGTGGTAACTGATAATTTAAATGCCCCTTTGGTTAATCCTTTTGTCGCTTTCCAAGCCATGCGCAGTCCAAAGTTAGCGGTTTTACGTACTGCATGAAAAGCAAAACGTCCAACGGTTTCAGCTGTTCGTTCGATGCCATTTTTTCTCATGTGAATTCCCCTCCTTCGTCTTATAGTTCGTATATAGAATTCTTATATTTGTTTTATACTCTTATTTTTCTTTTTGTCCACTAAAAAACGCCCTTTGGACGTTTAGTTCTCATCGAGTAATTGCTCAAATTTATTTTTGGCTTTTAACACAAAATATAAATAGACATCATTCATGGTTTGAAAGACGGTTAATAAATCTTCTCGTTCAAAATCCAGATAAATCTCGTAACCTTGGTTACGAAGTTCATCGATAATACGAAATAAACACTTTTCAAATTGATCAAGATTTTCTTGATAAAGAGATGAAATTTCCATATCAGGATCAATGTCAAAAGAATCGATGTCAATAGACGTGTAAATCGCTAATGCTTGCTGAACAATATCGAACACCAGTTCCATTAATTGTTCATCGTTGTAAGGCTTTTTCACTGCCAATCAGTCCTAACACGACGTACTTCACGTTTAAAATAATCAAATATGCTTTGTACATCTTCAAATAATTGAAACTCAGTACGTTCTTCGTAATTTTGACAAAAGTCAGGGATATAAAAATGTTCTCTCATATCTAAATGCATGTCAATAAGTGCAATGCCAAAGCGATTCGCTTGTTCATCTACGTAATGGAGTTTCCCGTTTAATTCTTTCGGAACGCTTGGAAAAATTTCTAATGTTTTTGTATCAAAATAAAAATCTTCTTTTTTATAACCTTGATCATTACAGTTTTCTAAATGATATAAAATTAAATATAAAATTTGATCGTCTATTTTTTTGTGTTCAGCTGCCGTTAAGGACATAAAACACACCTCCTATAATATATATGACTATAATCGAAAAGTATGAAAGATCAAGAAGTAATGCAATATACTTCTATCTACTCTATTATAGAGGGAGTAACTGCTTTTTCCTAGTTAATTGTTGAAAAAAGACATACGAACGTTATAGTTTATATATAAACATATGAGGAGGATGAAAATGGATATTATAAATAAATTGAAAGCACATAAAGAAGAAATGATTAAAAATGCATTAAAAACAGTACCTGGATTCATTCATGAAAAAGAAGAAGAAAGTGTGGAACCTGATAAATTTAATGTAATTTTACAAAAAGTATGGGCGCGTGGACGAAAACAAGTGAATAATCTTATTGGGACATTAACGGATGAAGAAGTTGAATACTTAGTAAGAGAAGATAAATCATTAAAAAACAAAAAACGAAATAAAAAAATAAAGAAAATAAAAAACATGGAAGAAATAAAGCAATTTAAAAGAGAAATACAAAAAAACATTAAAAAGGAAGATGTGTTACAAGAAATAAAAAAAGCGATAGAAAAGAAAGAAGTAAAACGAAAAAGAAATGAGGGAATACCAGGAAAAGATGAATGGTTTCTTCTTTATTTTAAGAAAAATGCAAATCAATATACGGAAATAATGGAGACAGAAATCGTGAAAAACGTTGTTCGTTTATTCTTAACAATTAAAGAAAATGAAAAAAAGAAGTTGAATTACAAAGACTTTATGACAATTAACCATTTTATGACGTCCGATAATAGTGAGATTGAAAAGGGAAAAGAATTTGTTTTCAGTAAAACAATGCAAGCTGTCGCAAGAAAAGGATATAAAGATATTGTAAAAGAATTAGGTGAAGAAAAATTCAATGAAATAACAGGGAAAGATACCACGTATTATACGCATACCAAAAAGTTCATTTATCAAGAATCGATTATATCGATCTATGATGATCTCTTTAAAAAAGCGGAAGAATATTCGTTTCCTGATGTTTTTATGAAAGAAATAGAAAAAGATAAGGAATTAAAGAAAAAATGGCACAAACAACGGGTAAGAGGACTATTTTAAAAAGGTGTGATCAATTTGATCACACCTTTTTTATGCCGTTTTATTACTTAAAATAGTGGCATGACATTCTTGAATTTTCGTATATTCATCCCAAGAAACAAGCTGTTTATTTTTCATTTTTGTATAAATACTTTTTAAAAATATATGATCTTCTTTAGGGATACATGTAAGATCATTTTTAAGAATAGGTGTTATTTCTGCATAAATACGACGTATATTGGGAACTAAAATATCTTCTGCTGTAATCGTCAGATTCGCTTTTTTGATCTTTTTATTAAATTGATGGTAAACCGATTTAATGAAATACTGTGTTTTCTCCGTAGGTTTTGTTCCATTTTGAAATTTCTTCACTTGATCGTTTACAAATGAGGTTTGCCAATCGCTTGCGAATTTTTCAGTTTGATTAAGCGTGGCATACGAAACATTTAAATAATCTAAAATCTTTTGCATAGGCAAACTAATTTCTTCTTTTTTAAGTTCTCGATTTAAATGCTTTTTTGCATAACTTCGATGATATTCGCAAACGCCGTGCGTTTGAATCGCACGAACATGCGCGTTTGTAAAATAACCTTTATGTTGGTTGAATCCGTATTCTGGGTACTTTTCATGCATTTCGAACATACGTTCGTTTAGCCACTGTTTTCCGACAATGGAAGCAGCACTGATCGCACAATCAATCCCGTCTCCGCCAACCAAACAAGTTTGATTGTTGATATTTTGTATAGGTTCACCACCGTCTATTTTCACAGAAATCGATGGAAAAACACGACGAATTTCTTTTACTGTATTAAACCATAATGATTGTTTTAGTTTGTCTGCTTTATTTGACGTAGAAATGAAGTAAGGATCTGTGTAATGAACGCTTATATACAAAGCATGTTCCTTGATTTTTTCAGCTAGTATAGCCGTTTTTTCATCACTTAGAAGCTTGCTGTCAATTGGAAGTTCAGGAATAAGCATTTGAATGTTATCAGGTAAAACAACGCCCGCTACCACTAACTCACCTGCTAAGGGGCTATATCCGACTTCATCGATGCCAATATAATGCGTTTGTTTATTGATTTGATCTTGTTTATTTACATATGTGTTTCGATCTTGTTTGCTACTCATCTTTGTTCATCCTTTCATGATAAATGTTCCGTTTTATAATTATATCTTATTATATATCCATCATATCTAAAAAAAGAACAAAAATTTTCCAAAAAGTAAGATAAAGTTAAAATAAAAAAGGCGTATGCCTTTTTTGTTTTTAAAATGGTACAATGAAAGAAAAAATAAGAGATGAGGATTGAAATGGAACATGTGTATGATAAAAGTAATATGAAATTAAAAGGAATATTAACAGAAAAAATGTTAAAAGTATTCAATATACCGATTAATAAAGCTAAAAAACATGGAGTTGTAAAATTTATTGAACGCAACAAAGATTCCTCATTGAAAAAAGGATATTGCACTTGTATGGAAAAATTTTTGAATAAAAAAAACAAGAGATGGAGAGCCATCTCTTAGAACCCTTTAATAATACGTATTTTTTCAATCAGGCGCTTCGCCTGAGTGTAATTTAAAAAACGATCACAATGTTGATTAGCAGCATTGTATTTCTCGCAGTGTGGGCAAATATCGTCATTTATATGATCAACAAAGTACTCGCCCAGCTTACCGTCGGCGTAATAAAAGCCCGTTTGTAGCGGATAATCATTAATTTCAACAATACATCCATACAAATCTTTATGATTTTCGATTTTTCTAAAATCTTTCACAACGAGGTTTACCTCGTTCCATTCCAAGTGCGAATACACTTCATCTTGTAAACGTATTTTTTCGTTTTCTTCAATCCATTTCTTCACAACGTCAATAAAATCGCGTTTTTCAGAACTTTTAATGGAATCAGATTGCATAAGGTTTTGAAGTGTTATAATTTCGCGCGGTGTTAATTGTAATAGTTCTTCTATTTTTTTCATTGGTATTCCTCCTCCAATTGGCATATGAATGCCAGTTCTTTTTTTAAACATTCATGTAAATCGTGGTGTGTCATCATTAATTTTACGCGAAATGTAGATGAAAAAAGCATATATTCGACAATCTCTCTATATAATTCCAAGGTAAAAAGATTAAAACAAAAGTACTCTTTTTTCACTGTTCCTTTACAGGCATGGCAACGTTCTTCGTTGTGCTTAATAGCGAACCGTATGCCTACTTGTTCTGCTTTTGTAATAACGAGTAAGTAAGAAAAATTATCAACAATTAATTCGAAGAAATAATCTCCTACATGGAATTTAGGAGTTTCTTTTAATTCTTTGATCACAATCTGTTTGTACATAAAAACACCTCCATACCTACTTATTCAATGAAAGCGTACGCTTTCATTGCAAATACATCGTAATAATAAAATAAATTAAACCAGGCAGATGCCTGGTTTTTTATTTTTTTAGCTTTTAGAAAACATGAGGTTTTTATAGATAAGACTAGAATAAAAACATAACGAGGTGAAAAAAGATGAAACAAGAAATTATTTTCTCAGATGTATTTTACAATGGATATTTAGTGTACGTACCAGAAGAAAAACGATGGGAATGCAAAAATAGAGCATTTTATAAGAAAAATCGAAATAGCGCAGACGTTTGGTTTACAGTTCGTTTTTCAAAAAAAGGCGAAATGGAATCTGTTAAAAGTAAAGATAAAAAATTTTCACATCACTTTTTTGATGAAATATATAACTTAGATTCGTTTAGAACCTATTTTGAACAGTGTAAAGAACTCATTATGGATGTTCGAGATCTTCAATTATTTACGCCAAATGAATTTGGGGATTTTTACTACGATTACAATGAAAAATATGGATGGTTCCGTTTTGAAGAATCGTTGGCGAAATATGAATTTGACTTCGTTCCAAGCAAAGGGATGAAAAAGGTATTCATTACTTATGGAGAAACTGATTTAGATAATCCGCAAGTTAAAGTACACGAAAATCCAGTAAAATTATTCGGAGAAAAACAAGCGCAAGCTTTGAATGACATGATCAAAAAGCAGCTAAAGTTGCGTTATTTCTTTTGAAAAAGCGGCATGCGCCGCTTTTATTTAATAAACGCTTCAATATGAGGAGGAAAAAACAATAAGCTTCATTTTTATTTTGAAGGATGAAGCGTTCTGATACCATAGTTTTC
>Ga0207655_1002875_pt1 | contig 13304 bp, 12 predicted proteins | sample KBSM44metaG_FD_184398 | JGI IMG/M metagenome (GOLD analysis project Ga0207655, IMG submission 184398) | Miscanthus rhizosphere microbial communities from Kellogg Biological Station, Michigan, USA - KBS M4-4 metaG (SPAdes) (version 2) | ecosystem: Host-associated > Plants > Roots > Rhizosphere >...
CGGTTTATGGTTTTTATGAAAATAATGATGAGCAAAAACATATAGAAGTTCGTTCATTTGCTCCTTCAATTGGAATAAATGAAGATCCAGTTTGTGGTAGTGGTAATGGTAGCGTAGCGTCTTTTATTCGTTACCATGGTATTTTGCCCGCACAAAATGATCAGGTACTTTCTTCACAAGGTCGCGTTTTAGGACGTGACGGACAGCTTCAACTAAATTTATATCAAGATAAAATTTTAGTGGGTGGAAGTGCTGTTACCTGTATCGATGGCACAATCAAGTTATAAAACAAATATAAAAAAACCGAGGACTTGGCCTCGGTTTTTTTAATTAGAAAAACTTATTTTTCTACGAACGCACGTTCAATCACGTAGTCGCCCATTACACCCATACGAGGTGATTCAACTAAACCGTGTTGGTCAAGTAACGCAGCAACGTCTTTCAAGAAAGCAGGGCTACCGCAAAGCATTGCGCGGTCAGTTTCACGGTTAAATCGTGGTAAACCAACTTTTTCGAATAAAGCACCAGTTTCAATTGCAGTTGTTACACGGCCTTGAGTGTGGAAAGGTTCACGAGTTACAGTAGGGTAGTAAACAAGTTTGTCTTTAATACCTAACTCTTCAAAGAACTCATGGTTTGGTAATTCGTTCAAGATAAGGTCTTGATAAGCTAATTCAGAAATATAACGTGTACCATGAACAACGATTACTTTTTCAAAACGTTCGTAAGTTTCTGGGTCACGAATAATTGATAAGAATGGTGCAAGGCCAGTACCAGAAGATAAAAGGTACAAGTTTTTACCCGGTAAAAGGTCATCATGAACCAATGTACCTGTCGGTTTTTTAGAAATTAAAATTTCATCGCCAACTTGTACTTTTTGCAAAATCGAAGTTAAAGGACCATCTTGTACTTTAATTGAGAAAAATTCTAACTCTTCTTCGTAGTTTGCACTTGCAATCGAATACGCACGCATTAACGGTTTGCCATTCACTTCAAGTCCGATCATTACGAACTGACCATTTTTAAAACGTAAGCTAGTGTCGCGTGTAGTTTTAAAACTGAAAAGGGTGTCATTCCAGTGGTGAACATGAGTAATGCGTTCGACGTTAAAAGCAGCCATTAAAGGTCTCGATCACGATTAAAAGAAAACAGATTGCTATTCTAATCTAAATTCATTCCCGATAAACTGAATATATTTAATTGTGTTTATAAGAAAAAGTGATGATCAATTCTGTCACCTTCCCGATAATCGGCCACATGTGCTCTCCATATCGAGAAAAATTCGGTATTCCACGCCAGCCAAATTTGGTAAATATCGAGTCATATATCGACATGGTAGAACCTTATAATGACTTGTTGGCTTTTGAGGGAATTGAACAATTTAGTCATCTCTGGCTAGTTTGGCAGTTTCATGACAATAAAAATCAGGGCAATGCAGATAAATTCCGTCCACAGGTTCGTCCCCCACGTTTAGGGGGTAATGAAAAAATTGGCGTATTTGCTACACGTAGCATGTATCGACCATCTCCAATCGGACTGTCAGTGGTAAAGCTGAATAAAGTGGAAAAAGTCGGTAAGTCAGTCCGAGTGTACGTCACTGGCAGCGATTTATTGAATGGAACTCCAATTCTAGATATCAAACCCTATATTCAATATTCTGATGCGATTGCTGATGCACAAAGTGGTTATGCACATGCAGAACCAGAGCGTAAATCGGTCATTTGGTCTGAACCTGCTCTAAATGCTCAAACATATTTTTTACAAAATAAAGAAATGAATGATCAATATCTTGATGAGCTTGAGCAGGTATTGGCTTTAGACCCACGGCCTGCCTATCAAGAAGATCCAGACAGAATTTATAAAATGAAATTTTCAAGTTTCGATATTCATTTTAAAGTCGGTCAGATTGAAGTTACCGTAGTGGATATGGTCAAAGCTTCTGCTGTGCAATAAATTCTACTTTAGAACCAATGGATGTTGAGCCAAAGTAAAGTAATGAATATAGCCATATGAATCAGCTGGGCGGGAACGAAAGCAAGAGCATAGGGTAGCCCGCCCGAAATTGCAGAGTTTATACTTTTGGCAATTGCATGCACTGCAAAGCCTCCCATAAAAGCAATTAATAAAGGGGACATATGAGCACTATCAGGTTCACCTTGTACAATTACCGCGATAATAGCCGCATGTATTTCAAATAAAGATGCGAGTAGGGTTCCCGCAATTAATCCGGCATCCCCTAAATATAAATTTAAGCCATAGACCCCCGACTGAATGATAGCGAGTGTTGACGCAATAATAATGGCTTCTTTAAGACTAAACATTCTTGAATCTAATTCTGGAGTCGAAGTGCTAGGTTCGGCTTTTCGTAATAAAATGAAGGCCCAGACGGCTAAAACAACTAATGCAATAAGTGTAGGAAATATAATTAGCTTAAACCAAGCAAAGCTGATACCTATCACAATAATTAAAGTTTGAATAAGCGTTGAAACGCAAGACATCAGGGCTGCACCCGCGTTTGTTGTTGCATTTGCTCGACCAGAGCGTACTTCTAAACCTAAAGTGGCAATGGCCACTGTACTGGAAACAAAGCCTGAAGCCAAAGACGAAAGTAATAGTGCATTTTTAGAAGATAATAATCGTTTAGCAATATGAGCTAGTGCCTGTACAAATAAAATTAAAGTGAGCAATTTTAAAATAACATGAGGATTTAAAACTGGTCCCCAAAAGGGCTTATTCGGGACTAAAGGTAAAGCAATTAAAAGTAGGGCGAGTAGAAAAATTCCATCGCGCAATTCTGCTTCGGTAATCCATTGGCTAGCAATACCATGCATAGACTGTTTAGCTATTAAGATAGCTGTCATGATGACTGCTAAACTTGCTGCCAATGAAATATTCCAAATACAGAGTGCTCCAATGAAATAAGTCATGATAAATGCAAGTTCGGTAGTAACGCCCGGATCATTTGGCTGGTTTTTGAGGGAAACGATGCTGATTGCACCGATGATTAAAGCTCCAACAATCCCAATTGAAATGCCGAATAAAAAACAGATCGCGCCTAATAAAGCACTAATTGCAAAAGATCTGAAACCAGCGAAAGTTTTATATTCGTGTTTGAGTTTACTGCGCTCTCGTTCTAAACCAATTAATAAGCCACAGCCAAGGGCAGCAGCAATTATAGTAATGAATTCCTCAAAGGATGCAGTTTGTAATGACATTGTCATTGGAAGTTCCATATTACTTCCTCTTATGCTTATCGTTATATGTGGATTTTAATCATTTTAAAATCATGTGTTCGTTTCCAGTTTATGCTTTTTATTATAGTCAGCATAGTATCTTTTTTAGGCATAGCAACATACAAAATATTTTTATAAACATGACCTATGACGCAAAAAAATATCAAGTTGAGAATTGGTTTAATTATTTGAAGTTGAAGGATATTTAAATAATGGATTTAAAGATTTTGGGGTGAGCTAAATCTAAAACATCTCTGCTATATTATGAAAATATATTGGGGATAACGCATGAATGCACATGTAGAAATAGATACCTATTGGTGTCTAGAACAACTATTACAAGAAGGCCGTATCACAGAACGAGATAAATTACTGGTACAGTCAAGCCACCGCCAAAAAGATCAGTTGAAATGGCATCCATTACAGTGGATTGCACATTTTAATTTAAAAGATCAGCAGCACACACAGGCCCATTTAAGTTTAAACCGTTTGTGTTTATGGTTTGCAGATCGAGTTCAACTTCCTTTATTTGTGATTGATCCTTTAAAGGCGGATGTGAGTGCTTTAACTCAGGTAATGTCGCAAGAATTTGCCATTCGTAATCATATTTTAGCTGTTGAAATTCATGCCGATCGAATTGTGATTGGAACAGACCAGCCATTTCAAACAGATTGGCTCAATAATCTTGAACGAAGTCTAGCTCCTAAAAAAATTGAGCGGGTATTATTAAACCCTGAACAATTACAGCGTTATTTACGCGAATATTATCAGGTCAGTCGAGCGGTAAACTCAGCTCAAAAAGATGCAGCTCATGACCGTGAAAATAAAAATATTGAGGCTCTTTTACAACTTGGGGATAGTCAAAACCCAGATGCCAATGATCAGCATATTGTGAAATTAGTCGACTGGATTTTACAGTTTGCGTTTGAGCAGAGTGCCAGTGACATTCATATGGAACCGCGTAAGGACAATGGCAAAGTCAGGTTCCGTATCGATGGTGTTTTGCACACCATTTACAACATGCCTTCAAATACGCTAACCGCAGTGATTGCTCGTATTAAAATTTTAGGACGTTTAAATGTCGCCGAAAAGCGCAAACCGCAAGATGGTCGATTAAAAACTCGGACGCCAAAGGGGCAAGAAACAGAGCTACGTTTATCAACCTTGCCAACTGCATTTGGTGAAAAACTGGTTATGCGTATTTTCGATCCCGATGTGTTGGTACGTTCGTTTCATCAGCTTGGTTTTGAAGAGAGTTTATTACAACAGTGGCAACAGTTAACAAAAAATAGCCATGGCATTATTTTAGTCACTGGTCCTACGGGTTCAGGTAAAACGACAACGCTATATTCTTCGTTAAAGCAGCTTGCAACTGATCAGGTCAATGTCTGTACCATTGAAGATCCAATTGAAATGTTAGAACCTAGTTTTAACCAAATGCAGGTCAATAATGCAATTGAATTGGGTTTTGCAGATGGTGTTCGAGCACTTATGCGACAAGACCCAGACATTATTATGATTGGGGAAATTCGCGATCAAGATACAGCGAATATGGCCATTCAGGCTGCATTAACAGGTCATTTGGTGTTATCAACTTTACATACCAATGATGCGCCGTCTAGTTTGACTCGCTTGCATGATTTAGGCGTGCAACCATTCTTGACAGCAGCAACTATTTTAGGTGTATTGGCACAGCGTTTAGTACGACAGCTTTGTCCGCACTGCAAACAGCAAACTCATATTATTAATGAGGATGAATGGCAACATTTAACATTCGACTACATTATGGACATGCCAGAAAAAGTTTATCAGGCAGTAGGGTGTGAACAATGTCGTCATACAGGCTATAAAGGTCGAGTCGGTATTTATGAATTTATGCCAGTCAGTCTTGAGCTTAAGCATCTTATTAGTAGCCATATGACCCTAAATGATTTGAGAACACAAACTAAAAAAGAAGGTATAGAACCCTTAAGAATTGCAGGTGCTCGTAAAGTCATTGATGGTCTTACGACATTAGAAGAGGTATTACGGGTTGTGCCATTAAATTAACTTTTTCTTAAGATTCACCTCATTTATGCATGATGTACTTATGTTATTCCAAGATGTGATTAAAAAGGTAATCTTATGAAAATGCTTAAAGCAATGATAATGACTACAGGTCTAACAGCTGCTAGTGTCGCTATGGCGAATACACCTGTGAATCAGGCAGCAATTGCTCCAGTAGCTGTAACAACTGTTAAGCATGCATTAACGGCTAAAGATAATACACCGGTCAAAGTACATGGTCAGGTTGTAAAATCTTTAGGCGATGAAAAATACCAATTTCGTGACAAGACAGGTAGCATTACGGTTGATGTAGATGATGAACTTTGGCAAGGTCGTCCTATTTCACCAAATACAAATGTGACTTTAATTGGTGAAGTAGACATCGACTATAAGCCTTTAAAACGTGTAGAAATTGATGTGGATCAAGTTCAGTTCTAATGAGTTGATCTCTAGATCTACTGCTTTCAGCCGCATTTAAATGATGCGGCTTTGCTTTTTTTATAAAGGCTTGGCAAGATTAAATCAGGATATAACAGGAAAAATAGATGAGAATTTTGCTTGCAGAAGATGATCGCTCTCAAGCTGAAAGTATTCAATCATGGTTAGAGTTAGACGGTTATCAGGTAGATTGGGTTGAAAGAGGTGATTATGCGCTTACAGCAATTGAACAGCATGATTATGACTGTATTTTGCTTGATCGGGGGTTGCCTCAACTGGCTGGTGAAAAAGTTTTAACAACGATCCGCCATAAACAAAAAAATGTTCCTGTTATTTTCATTACAGCACGTGACAGTATTCATGACCGAGTGGAAGGACTAGATTTAGGTGCAAATGATTATTTGGTTAAGCCTTTTAGCTTAGAAGAGCTATCTGCTCGAATCCGCGCTCAATTACGCAAGCAAACGTTGAGTCAGCAATCGGTTTTAACATGGGGCGATCTGCAACTTGATACACAAGCGAAAGTTGTATCATGTGCTGGAAAGTCTATTGATTTAACAGCTAAAGAGTTCCAAATATTACGTAAGCTTATGGTTCATCCTGAGCATATTATTACGCGTGATCAATTAGAAGAAGCGCTCTATGCATGGGGTGAAGAAATTGAAAGTAACGCGATAGAAGTATTTATTTATCAGCTCCGAAAAAAAATCGGAAGTAGCAGCATTAAAACCATACGGGGGTTAGGCTACCGTATGGGAGATTTAAAATGAAATCTAATCGCTCATCCTTGCAGTCGCAACTGGTTAAAACCACGATGTGGAGTAGTGTCGTGGTGGGCTTGCTGGCTTTAAGCTTACTCACCATATTTTCTGTTTATCACAACATGTCAGTGCAAGACGAAATCATGGATGAAATTTCAGATACTTTGCTGGTTTCTGATCTTTCTCAACACTCTATGAAACAGTTTGATGAGCTCAGTGACGAATTTGATATTCAGTATGAATTATTAAGTTCTGGGCAATTACTTACTCACTCTCATAGCTATCAGCACGAGCTTTTTGAACAAGGTAATTTATCAGAAGGTTTTTCATATTTTTGGTTTGATGGTCAATTATGGCGTAGTCTGGCTGCACAACAAGAAGACTCTCAACTACAAGTTGAAGTCTTTCAGCCAATCAGTACACGTGTCGAAGAGGTACTTAAAGCACTTGCTGGATATAGCGGCCTTATGGTGTTGTTCTGGCTATTGCAATGGGTCATTGTAAGTTGGCGTACCGAGCAACAATTGGCTGCGTTAAATTTACTCTCTAAACGTATTGCCCAAAAAACAGCATCAAATTTAGAACCTATTCAGGACCCAGATGTCATTACAGAAATTCAACCTGTGATTGATGCGCTAAACCAATTACTTGCAAGGTTGCAAAGGGCTCTCGTTGCTGAACAGCGTTTTACCGCAGATGCTTCACATGAGTTACGATCTCCATTATCTGCTATACAAATGCGTCTTCAGGTTTTACAGCGTAAATATCAACATGTTCCAGAGCTTCATCAGGACTTTGAACGTATACAAGAAGACGTTTCTAGAAGTACAAAAATACTTGAAAATTTACTCCTTCTCGCTCGCTTAGAGCCCAATGAAGCAGAGCAGCCACAACTTCCCAAGACGATTATCGATTTAAATTATTTATTAGCTAGAGTCATTGAAACTGTAACTTTAGATGCGCAAGCTAAACAGATGTTGATAGAGACAAATACCTTGTCGACAGAAACTAAAACATATGCAAATGAAGAATTGCTGTTTATTGCTTTTAGAAATTTATTTGATAACGCCATTCGTTATAGCCCGACTTTAGGCTCTATTCATGTGGAGATTAGTCAGCATGAACAGCAAATTAAGGTTTCTATAGAAGATACAGGCAATGGTGTAGATGACGAAGTGCTATTACGTTTAGGGCAGCGTTTTTTTCGAGTCTTAGGTACTCAGCAGCAAGGTTCGGGGTTAGGAATTTCAATTACCCGAAAAATTATTGAATTGCATAATGGCACATTACGTTTTATGCATGCTGAACAAGGTGGTCTAAGAGCAGAGATTATTCTTCCGTCATAAAAAATAGCATGGTTACCCATGCTATCCATTTTTTGTTTTCCCACGAATATTATTGAAACGCGAGTGTATTTTTTATTTAGTTAAAATTAGACGGTTGTTGCGAGTGAGGCGTAAACGATATTCCTCGCCAGCATGCATAATGCGGATTTCACGGCCTAATGCAAAGAGGTTATTAGAATGTAACATTGGTAAGGCGTGAGCTGTGTCATTGTTACGGGTAAATAAGCTAAAAGGTGCGTTCATTTGTTGTGCTCCGTGGTATGTTCTTGAACGATTTAAATGATAATCATTATCGAATAGGTCTGTCAATGAGATTTTAAAAATTTTATAAAATGATAAAATTTGCTTACACTTGAGAAAAGTTTTAGAGAGTAAAAAGATGCCCAAACCAATAGTCGATGTCGCTATAGCAATCTTGATCCATCGTGGAAAAATATTAGTCGGATGGCGCGAAGAGCAGCAGCATCAAGGTGGAAAGCATGAGTTTCCTGGAGGAAAGGTTGAGCAGGGTGAAACACCAGAAGAAGCCTGCCGCCGTGAAATCTATGAAGAAGTGGGTATCGGTTTAAAAGAGTGGCATCAGTTTGATTATATTCACCATGAATATGATGACATTATTGTCAATTTACATTTATTCCATAGTTATGTGCCTGATGAACTATTAAATCTTATTCACCAACCTTGGGCATGGTACACACGTGATCAGCTACTTCATTTAAACTTCCCTAAAGCCAATAAAGACATCATAAAACGACTCTATTGGCCTCATCTCATCAAAATTAGCAATATGCTTTCAACAGTAGAAAGCAGTGATGCTTTGTTGTACTGGCGTATAGAAGAAGATAGTTCTGATCAGAGATATTTAGAACAATTAAGTGCTTTAGATGAAAATCAGTTATCAAACTTAATTATTAATACAGATATCTGGCAGCAATTAAGCCCTAAGTTAAAAAAGCAGATTAAGACCGTTCATTTAAACCAATCTCAGCTCATGAATTTGCATAAAGGCGATTTGACAGTAGGCTTACGTTATATTGCCGCTTGTCATGACGCAGTTTCTTTAAGGCAGGCTGAGCAGATTGGTTGTGATGCTGTTTTTATTAGTCCTGTAAAACCGACAACCACTCATCCAGAAGCCTTGGCATTAGGTTGGGAACGTTTTGCTGATCTAGCCCAAAAAAGCCAGATTCCGGTTTTTGCATTGGGAGGAGTGCATCCTGATGATTTAGTTACTGCACAACAGCATGGTGCATATGGTTTAGCAGGTATTCGTAATTTCTAATAAGAAAATAGAAAAGCATTAAAAGCTAGAGGGCTTTTAATGCTTGTTGCGCTTCTTGAACAGTTTTTTGATTATTGCGTTGTTGTCCAGCTTTTAAGATGGTCAACCAAAGTTGCTTTTTCATGGCCTGACTTTGAGCAAAACTTAAACCACGTCGCGCTAGAGATTCGGCATTAGAATATTGCTGTTTATGATTTGCCGTAAGGGCAAGGAATAGATATGTTTCTGCGGCTTGAGGAGCTAAACGCTGTGCTTGAAGCGCATAGCGCTCAGCTTCTGACCATTGCTGATTTTTGTAAGCCTGTTGGGTTTTCTGCATTAAGACTTTAAATGCAGGTAATTGGCTTCCATCATCATTAAAGCGTTGCGGCTTTTTCTGCTGAGGAACAATAACCTGCAAGTTCTTGCGGTGAATTTCCGGATGATCATAAGGCGTAATCTTTACACCCGATGGAGTTTCCGTGCTCTTTTTCGCTGGTGGAGCAGGTGTTTTGTCTTTGGAGCCAGATTGATCAGGCAAAGTTGTACAGCCGACCATAAGTACAGCACCAATATAAAAAACACCTTTCTTCAACATATCCTACTTTCCTGTTAACGCTTAGTTGTTATAACTACCACTTGAAATCACACGTGAGTTATTTGACAGATCTTGTTCCATCTGGCTTTCACTTTCACGAATATAACTGTCGGTATTATCATCTTGAGAGTCAGGAATTGTGTTATCACTTTGTGGCGTATATGTTGGATCAACTTGATAATAAGGTGCTCCACATGGCGTAGCACGGTGCGGAACCGTATGCGTTAGCATCGGAATATACATAGCACCATCACAAGCCTGTGCTGATAAATCACCAGATGCACGGTCAATCCATTGCCACTGTACAGAGTCTGGTTGACGTATATTCACAGGAGTTTGACGTAATTGCTTCATCACATTAATCCATACTGGCAATGCACCAGATGAACCTGTTAAGCCAGTCACTTTGTTGTCGTCTAAACCTAACCAAACTACAGCAACGTGATTACCTGAGTAACCTGCAAACCATGAATCACGTGTATCGTTAGTCGTACCTGATTTACCTGCCAATTTTAAAGCTGGAGATAAGCTGCTATAAGCTGCACGACCAGTACCCGAAGACATCACCTGTTGTAGGCCATAATTCATGATATAGCCGACAGAAGGATCAATCGTTTGTTGAACATTAAGGCCATAACGGTCAAGCAGACGACCATTCGCGTCTACGACAGATCGAATCGCACGAGTTGGATATTTAAAACCGCCTGTAGCGAAGTTTTCATAAATTCCAAGTACTTCCATTGGTGACATATTGACTGCCCCAAGGAAAATAGAAGGGTAGGCTGGAATCGTTGATTCAACACCAAATTTTCTTAAATTATTAGTAAAAGTAGATAAACCAAACTCTTGACCCATGCGTACAGCAGAAAGGTTGTATGAGTTTGCTAATGCTTCACTCAGGCTGACTACACCATGTCCAACACCACTATAGTTTTTAGGAGTCCAGCTTTTACCGCCGTCTACAGGAACACTGATTGGTGCATCTTCAATTTGGCTTGCCCAGTTATAACGTCCAGATTCAATAGCACTTAAATAAATCACAGGTTTCAATAAAGAACCAACTTGACGTTTCGCATCTAAAGCACGGTTAAAACCAGTAAAGTCTTGTGTAGAACCAACCGCTGCAACTAACTCACCGTTTTCAGGATGTGCAATCAGTACAGCACCTTGTAGATTTTTCAAACGTGCTGGGTTGCTGCTGGCTAAGCGATCTACTGAAGCTTTAAACGCATTTTGAACTTGAGTTTGAGTAATTGGATCTAAGGTCGTAAAAATACGTAATCCCTGATTGGTTAAATCACTTTCTTGATACTCTGTACGTAATTGACGACGTACAATATCTAAAAAGTCTGGGAATTTTGCAGGCCCTAAACTTGGTTTACTTAACACATTTAAAGGACGTGCAATTTCATCTTCATATTCGGCTTGAGTTAAATAACCCATCACACGCATATTATTTAACACGGTATCGCGGCGTTTTTTTGCACCTTCAGGATTTTTCCAAGGGTTATATAAAGAAGGGCCTTGAACGAGTCCAACTAGATAAGCTTGTTGTGCGACACTGAGTTCACGTAACGGTAAACCAAAATAAAATTGTGAAGCCAAACCATAACCATTAATTGAATAGCTACCATTTTGGCCCAGATTCACTTCATTTAAATACGCTTCTAAAATTTCATCTTTGCTGTAATGCAGTTCAATGAGTAAAGCCATTAATGCTTCATTGACTTTACGTTTGAGTGTGCGTTCAGGGGTGAGATAGAAGTTTTTAACTAATTGTTGAGTCAGGGTTGAGCCACCTTGACGTTTTCCACCAGTGACATTACTGACCAATGCACGAGCTGTACCGCGAATTGAAATACCATGATGATGATAAAAATTGCGGTCTTCTGTAGAAATTAAAGCTTCAATGAGTGGTTTAGGGACATTATTCAGTTTAATGAGTACACGGTCTTCATTGTGTTGAGGATAAATTCCTCCAATGAGTAGCGGTTCCAAGCGTGCAACGCCGGTTGAAGAGGGTTTAGTACTTCTAACTTCAACCACTTGATCATTTGCAAAACTTAATTCTAAGACTTGTTCTGGTTCAACGCTGTCACCGTAGTCAAAACCACGTGTGTGGATATACATATTGCTGCCTTGAGCAACATAGCTTCCAGACTTGTCATAATTACTTGAAGTTTTGTAACCCAATAGCTTTAATTCTTGAGTGAAATTTGCTTGAGAAATAGGCGCGTTGTTATAAATTTCCAAAGGTCGTGCAAACACTTTGGCAGGAATATCCCACCGCTGTCCTTCAAATTTTTCACGGATAATATTATCTAAACGAATCAGATAGATACTAAGAGCAATAAAAGCACCAATGACCAAAATGGAAAAGATTAGTGCAAAGAAACCGATACCACGTTCAAACTTCATAAAAATGAGATAAAACCCTAACAATGCCTGTAATGATGCGATAGCTTGTCATCAATTTGCAATGATAAAACTGTGAATAATTGGAAAAGTTAGATTGAATTTTACAGCATCTTGTAGTTATGTTTTTTTAAATTAATCGGGTTAATGTTATTATAGGCGAGTATCGCAGCGGAGCTTACTCATTCGTGCAAATTTCACATAAGTCCTTCAGAAACGTCGGGTTAATCGGTCGACCAGATAAATCATCAGTTGTAGAAACACTATGTTTAATTCATGATCATTTATTGAACTTAGGTTTGAACCCCATTTTTGATCAGGAAACAGCCGAATTAGTGCCTTATGATCATGCACAGATAGTAAGCCGTCATCTATTAGGTGAAGTTGCTGATTTAGTTATTGTGGTTGGAGGCGATGGTTCTCTACTCCATGCAGCGAGAGCATTGGTCCGTTATAATACCCCTGTTATTGGCATTAACCGTGGGCGATTAGGTTTTTTAACTGATATCAAACCTTCAGAAGCCATTTTTAAACTTGACCAAGTGCTTCAAGGGCATTTTCAACTTGATCGCCGTTTCTTACTTGAAATGGAAGTACGAACAAATGGCGAAGTTATTTATGATGCAATCGCTTTAAATGATGTTGTTTTGCATTCGGGTAAGTCCGTCCATATGATTGACTTTGAACTCAACATTGATGGTCAATATGTTTATCGTCAGCATAGTGATGGTTTAATTGTTTCTACTCCAACAGGGTCAACTGCTTATGCGTTGTCAGGTGGTGGACCAATTTTACATCCAAGTATGGATGCGATTGCATTAGTTCCAATGCATCCCCATACATTGTCATCACGTCCCATCGTAGTCGGCGGGCAAAGCGAAATTAAAATTGTTATTCGCGAAAATCGAGTTTTGCCGATGGTGAGTGCTGATGGACAACATAGTATATCGCTGAATGTCGGAGATAGTTTACACATTCGTAAACATCCATTTAAACTAAGTTTATTGCATCCACCAGGTTATGATTTCTATATGGCCTGCCGTACCAAACTTGGTTGGAACCAAGATTTTGAATCTTTTCAAAGAGATGAATCATGAATATTGAACAAATGCTATCTGTTTTAAACCCTGAAATTGTAGAGCGTTTAAAAACAGCAGTAGAAATTGGTAAATGGCCAAATGGCGTTGTTTTAACAAAAGAGCAGCG
>Ga0207655_1002882_pt1 | contig 13278 bp, 20 predicted proteins | sample KBSM44metaG_FD_184398 | JGI IMG/M metagenome (GOLD analysis project Ga0207655, IMG submission 184398) | Miscanthus rhizosphere microbial communities from Kellogg Biological Station, Michigan, USA - KBS M4-4 metaG (SPAdes) (version 2) | ecosystem: Host-associated > Plants > Roots > Rhizosphere >...
CATTTACCGGCTTAGCGATCTTTTTCTATCTGCTTTTCCCCGCAGGGATGAAAAAAGCCTATCCAGATAATCCATATCAGTATTTTGATGAAATTCGTCATGTTTCAACTGCAAACAAGGCTCAACACGCACAGCCGAAGAATATGTTATCTATTCAACATTTCCTGCAACAAACCCAACAGCAATGGGGAAAAACTAATATTGATAACATTACCGTAGATCAACCCAATACACAGCTTGCTAAGCTCACGATTACTGCCTTAGAAGATCATTCGATTACTCGTAATCAAGCACAACTTAGCTTTAATGGCGCTACAGGTGGTTTAATTGGGAATACCCGTAATAACAGTGCAATTGCAACATTAAATGCCAGTATGTACGGACTGCATATGGCGAATTTTGCCCAACCTTTATTGCGTTTAGGCTTATTTTTCTCTGGCCTCTTAGGTTGTGCAATGATTGCTTCTGGCTTATTGCTCTGGAGTTTAAAACGACAATTACAAAAGAAAAATGATCATTTTCACGTTGGGCATTATCTGGTAAACCGACTCAATACCACGATGATTATTGGTTTACCCATTGCGATGTTGGGTTATTTATATGCCAATCGTTTTGTACAACTTCAATCAGATACACCGAATTATGAAGTCTATACATTTTTTACTTTGTGGTTATTCAGTTTTATTATTGCGCTTTGCACAAAACAACAATATCTCTGGAAAACTCAGCTCAAGCTGCTAATTGCCATGACATTAGCCTTGCCTATTTTAAATGTCTATTATCTGATTTCTAATCAATATATTCATTCATTACAGGACTATTGGTTATTTTTACGTGTGGACTTAATGATCTGGTTATTTGCCATTTTAGCGATTTTTTTACATCAAAGAATCACACCGATTCAAAACAAAGCTGTGGCGAAGATCAAGAAAAAGCTAGAACAAAAACAATCACAGGAATCTGTATCATGATATTGGCATTTGCATTTCTCCTGATCCTGATTGCCAGTTATAGCTTATATTTGATCAGTTCAAAGCAGATCACCAAGACTCAGAAAAGTAAATTGTCTGTTTTAGCGCAACATGTGAAACTGGTAAAAGTTATCGCGTTTGCGTTGATCATCTCGGCTTTATTTTTATTCAGTGTAAATTATGGCAATAGCATCTCCTTTGTGGCCTTATGTATACTGAGTAGCCCAATACTGTTTGGATTGATACTCTTTGTAAATGACTTAAAACCCAAAATTAAAAAGTAGACATCTAGCGTTTTAATACTGCTAGCTAAGTTTGATTAGTTTTTTAGGATGCTCAATGGCTAAGCTATAATTCATTGGGCAATCCTGATTGAACCGATAAATTTTTTTAACAAGGTTTAGGCGCAATATAAATCGTTTTTATTCGATATAAATAACTGGTGTATTTCCACGAAAAATACACAATCTACATTACACCGCTATTCTCCCAATTTCTGCAGAATTTGTCTTAAAATAATTTAAGCTGTTCAGGTTGTAACTGCATTTCAATATTTTACAATTTAATCAATCTATAAAATTTCCCCGAGGATTTTATGTTGCTGCAATGGTTTGATTCAATTTTAATTTACAATCAATGATTTAAAAAATTTAAACAAATCTTAGTGCAATAAATAGCGTAAAATTATTTTTATTTATTCAATTTTTTGATGATATTGAAAATAATTATATTTTAACAATGAATGAAGCCGTGAGTGTACTCAAACTATGAAATTCCCTTTCTTAGAAATTCTGCACTCAGCTTAAATCGAAGTAGATTTTTAAAAATTAAAATAGACAGAATTAATTGATTTAAGAGCTTTTCATCATCTGTCTGTGCCTCCTTACTAACCCTAAAAGTATCTTTCTCTCAAGTATTTCATCTTCAGTAAATGACAATGAATCAATCAATAACTCTATAGGCAATGAACTATTTTCAATTAAAAAACAGTCTTGATCTGTAGACCATTCAGGAAGTATTGTAACTTTTTTACGCTTGCGCCTTTGATGCATATAAACACCTTACTTTAAAAACTATGAATTTACTTGCTCATCAACCCAAGATAAGAATTTGTATTTATTACTTATTTCAGGTGCACTCATTATTAAAATATTTTTTTTATTTCCAAACTTACCGGATACTTTATTAGAATTATTAAATTTAAAGTCAGTTTCATCTCCTTCATTTAAAGCTTTGAAATATGCAACAATTTTCTCGGACTTGGTCTTACTCTTGAAGTCCGGTGTCAAAAGTAAAAAATTATAGATCTGCTCTAAAACACACATATAGTTACTACTTTTCATAAAAACCTTAATTATAGATTATTAATGAGATAATTTACTGTAAAGAAATTAGCCAACTATAGAACAAATATATTCGATAGTTGGCTATATAAAATACTATGATTTTCCACGAGATATAAAACCAATAATTGCTAAAATAACAGCTACAACTAGTAGAATTACAGCAAAATCTTTCGATAGACCAGCAACTCCACCAAAACCTAATAAACTAGCAATTAATGCTATAACTGCAAAAATTATCGCCCAACGAAACATACATTATTACTCCTAAAATATTTAATTTTTTTTGATTTAAATAAAATTTATCTAAATCAATCTATATAAAAACCTATTCTTTATATAGCTTATCAGAAATAAAAAACCTATTTATTTCTTGATTCTTTAGTTTTGGCATAACAATCTTAATTAAAAAAAGAACTGAACAGGAAATAAGAAGCATTCCTATAACTTCAATTGAATAACTAATCATGAATAATAGACTATAAAAGCCAAAGAAAAATAAAAGACTTAAAAATACTTTTTTTAGATATAAGGTCATAATAAGACCATATAACATTGCCGAAAAGAATACATTAAACTTTTTATGTATTCCTAACTTGTCAAAAATTATGATTATTAAACATATAATTAAAACTGAGATAATAAATATAAAAAAATTTTTTAAAATTAACATTTCATTTCCTCTACTTTAGATTTAATAAAATGCTTCCCCCTTAGTAGAGCAACTAAGGGGGAAGACTACCCCAATACACCATCTATTATTATGCTCATTAATTTTATAACTTCTTATTCTAATTTAAGTGTAAGCGACCACATCTTAAACTAATATTCAGTTGTATATTAATAATAATGAACACGTATGGTGTATGAACGCAGTATATATAAATCAAAAATTCAGGCTGTAATCTCTGGCTTACATGATTGTGAGAAATTTCGTACATTTGTTTATTTTTTAACCTATTAATATTTAAAAAATTAGAATTATTTCATTTATTTTCATAAAGTTAATTTTAACAAACTATTACTTCAACACAATATATTAACAATTAGCTTAAGTAAAAGTAAAAAAAGTTTACATTACATTTTTTTTTGATCGTTTTTATTTTAAATTGGCTTCAATCCTAACTATGTTGTAAACTTTTAAAGTTACTATTCTTTCTATGTGGAAACATAAAGTTTACTAATAAAATTAAATAGTTATCACACACCATCAGTAACAAATCAAACTGGATGAATTCATAATGGAATTTGTAAGGGTTTTATACGCTAGTAAAGCGACACAAGCGCACCCTGAACTTAAATCTGATCTAATTGATATTCTTAACACTGCTGTTGATTTTAATTCTCGTCATGAGATTACAGGAGTTCTTTACTATGGACATGGATATTTTGTCCAATGTCTTGAAGGTAGCAAGAGTAAAGTTAATGATCTTTTTTATAACCGCATTTTAAAAGATCCACGTCATCAAAATTGTGAAATTCTCTATCATGAGAAATGCGATGTTGGATTATTCAAACATTGGAATATGAAATTTGCACCTGTTAACAAAAGATTAGGTGACTTTTTTCAAGAACACCATCTTGATGATTTTAACCCATTTCTTCTTTCAAGTAACACTATTCCTTCATTCATAGACCTTTTAGCTTCGGAGTATGCTCATGAACCATATAATTTTGAAATCGATGAGTAATTCATTAGTCTATTTTGAAAACGTTAATATAGATGATAAATCATGATTCGTTTGTGCTACGCAAGTACAAGAAATGAATCAACTAATGACCTCATAGAAGATTTAAATGATATTTTGAATACTGCTCGAGATTTTAATTCGAAGAACAATGTTTTTGGTGTGCTTTACTATGCTAATAACTTTTTTTTCCAGTGTCTTGAAGGTGAAAGATCAACTGTACTAGAGCTATTCCATAACATTAGAAATGACGCTAGGCATAAAGATATTATTGAATTCGAAAATGTAGAAATTGACCAAATTAGTTTTAAAAACTGGTCAATGAAATATGTTCAAAAGTGCTCAAAAGCAGAGGTCTTCTTTAATCGTTTAGGTTACGACTCGTTCACTCCTACTGCTTTAACCGAAGACAATTTAGATGCCTTCTTAAATGAACTCTTAAATGAAAAGCAGACTCGGCTTCGAAAGCGAGTTGGTTTAAACCAACGTGGAATATCTAATTTTCTTTAATAAAAAAAGACGAACGTAAGTTCGTCTTTTTTACAAAAATTTATAGCTTAACAGAATGACTTGTTCCAAGCTGCTCTGTTTCACGTGATATTGACGCTTTTGCTACTTTGAAAAGAGTTACAAATTTTCCTGCACCTTTCCAGTATTGTGCACCATTACATATTACACGTACTAATTGAATATTTGGATCCGACTTTCCTTGTTCAAAAAAAGTTCCATACAAAGCGGACCACAATTGATCAAGCACCTCTTAATCTTGGACACATTCTGCAATTCCATTAATTGAGACATAATCATTTTTTAAATTTTCCAATTTTAACATTCTCATGTAAATTGAAATACCAATATCTCCTCAATATAAAAATTTAAATAGTTTCTTAGTGTTAATTAAATATTTTAATTATATGATAAAAAATTATTATTCATGAATAATTTATTTTTTTGTTATCATTGATGCTTACAACTTTGAACTGGTAATCTTTATGAGTAATATTTTGATTTACCACAGCACGGTCTAATTGATCCCACAATTCAAAGTGAAAAAAATCAGAAGTTTCAGAGTAAATCCAAAACCATAAAATAGACCTATCCTTTTTTATAGGGTCATAAGTGGTATCTTTAACTTTTACCAATTTATGTAAATGAAAATTTTCATCTTGAAGTACTATTTCTTGAATATCCAATAGAAGATTTCCGTCGATCTTAATTGATTAGGAATATAACCTATTTTTAATTTTTTTTTAAATATGGTTTCAGATAAAATATGTAAACTAATTTTTCTTAATTTTGTTCAATGTACTGATATTAAATATCAATTAACTCTTATGAAATTATTTTATCCAGTTAATTTTTATATATTAAATAACTAACCAATAAATTATTGTAATACAATTAAAAACGAAATTTAAAATTTATAATAAATTGATTAACTCATGTGCTCAAACTATCAAACTCCAAAAATAACAGCATTTGTTCAATTAGGAATCGAACTCAATGCAATGGATTATCCTTTAAAGTCACACGTTTATCCGTTATACCCTGCTCCAATTATTATGAAAGAGTTTAACCTAGATTTATGAAGATTTGCACTAATTCTAAAATGGGCTGAGGATACAAAGTTAGGGACACACCTATAATACTTGAACTGAAACTATAGCTGAGAAGCCTAACTTTCGACATGCTTAGACTTATAGCAAGTTTTACTTTGTGCCGGTTCAAGAATTTGATGATCTCAAGTGCATCGATGGTAAAAGCCATTTGTACAGAATTCACCGTAAGAACGACTACCATTCGCTGTTGCAGAAACTCACGATGATTAATTAATTAAAAAATAATAATATTTTTTCAATGATTACAATCAATTCTGACAATCATCCTTTCATGAAGCAATTTTATGCGCCTACCGATGAAAAAAGACTAATCATAGTCATATCAAGAGAATATCGAAAAGACTGCTTGAATATTGATAAAGAAAATGCACACGAAAATTTCTTTGAAATGCGTGATGATTTTCCGCTTTCCCTCGTGAACACTCATCTGAAGTAGCCAAACAAAGTGACTTTTTTTAAATTAAGACTGCTTATCCACATATTTGAAATTAAAAACTATTACATTTAATATCTTGAATACGTAACTTATTCAAGTGGTATTTTTTATGAATATTGAATTAAATTCAAAATTATCGAAAGCTAAACTTCAAAAGCTTAAAGATGCAAGTCTAGATCACTTGAAAAGCTCTAAAGTTATTGATATCAGAGCACATTCATCTAAATTAAAATGTCCATCTGACCTATCTAGAATATGTCATTTCAGGCAATCACTAAGTATTCTATTCCATTAGTTTTAAATAAAATTACTGCAGATTCCTCCTCAGTATTTGAGAATTATATAGACAAAACTGTTGACATGGATGATCTGCTTATTTCAAATAAGGAAGCTACATTCATTGTTCAAGTTGAGTCGTATTCGATGAAAGACATTGGAATTGATATCACTGACTATTTGATTGTCGATAGAAGTATTCGATCACAGCACCAAGATATTGTTATCGCATTCATTGACAATGATTTCACTGTGAAAAGAATGATGATTACACAACGGATGTCACATGATGAATTGTTTAATATTTTTCATAATGAAAATGATCTTAGAAATTTGCCTGCAGTGTGGCTCAAACCTGAGAATATTGAGTACAAACCAATCCTCCCCCGCAATGAACAAGAATTAGTAATTTGGGGTGTTGTCACCAAAATTATTAAGAACTTTAAATGATACATGAAGAAAAGATATTTGTTCTTATTGATATCAATAATTGCTATGTCTGGTGTGAGCGTTTCTTTAGCCCGAAGCTAAATAATGTCTTGGTGATAGTTTTATTAAATAACAATGGTTGCGCAGTAGCTCGAAGTAACGAAGTCAAGGCTATGGGGATTAAAATGAGCCTCCATTTTTTCAAATCAAAGATGCTGTCCAGAAAAATTATTTTCAAGTTCCTTCAAGTAACTATGCGATATATGCTGAGATGTCACGTCGATTTCATTCATTTTTTGCCAGTTATTTCGCACCACCCGAACTCGAGATTTATTGAATTGATGAGTGTTTTCTAGATCTATCAAGTTTTAAGCATAATTATAATCTTGGTGATTGATTATCGCCAAGGAATGCACGAACGTATTCAACAATGAAGCGGATTGCCTGTCTCAGTATGAATTGGTTCCAACAAAACAGAAGCAAATATCGCTAATCAGAAAGCAAAAAAGGGAAAGCGATTTAATGGAGATTATGATTTAGCAAGCATGGCACAGAAATATCCTGATTACTTGTGTTTGTTTATAGAAGTAGGTGAAAATATGAAATGTTGCTAGAAAACAAATGCTTGACAAAAATAGCCCTTACATTGAAGGACTACTTTTTCGAGCATCTGTTAACGTGTTACTCTTTCCCAAGCATCTTTAACTGCATGTTTTGCTTCTTCCCATTTTAAACGAGACTCTCTTTTAGTCTTTTCCCATTGAAGCTTAAGGTCAGCTTCAACTTCTTCAAATTTTGTTTCATAAGGATAATTGCTTCTAGAAGTGTACCCTAGTTGATAGGCATCACGATAATCACGATCGTAATCTACATTATCATATAAGTTAACCGTGTCTTTAAAGTAAGGCCTCGTATTATAAGTCTCACGCCAATAAACATCCTCATCTGTTGGATTTACAGCTTCAGAAATACTTTTCCCTGCTAATCCTCCAACAACTGCTCCTACTACTCCCCCGACTGCAGCACCTACAGGTCCGCCAACGGCTCCAATAGCTACACCACTTGCTGCGCCACCTGCTGCACCAACACCTGTGCCAATTGGGTGAGCTCCTGGCTCACCTGAAATAGGGTCAGCATTTAGTTGCTTACGTTGTTCTTTACTCATATTTTGAACAACTTCATTATCTATATTAGAATTTGACATATTTAATCCTCTATTTGACAAAAATTATTAATCCAGATACTCAGTCAACGATAATCATCCTAGATTAATTATTTTCATTCAATATTACTATTTGTTATAGTTTGAAGAACAGTTTGTATAAAACAGAATTAAGTAAATTAAAATAAAACATGTTCAAAACCACAGCACTGTTGAATATTATCGCTTTTAAAACTTCTTAAATAAAAAACATTAAATTACAATATAAAACACTAAAACCTCACTTTGATAAATTAAAAATAAATAATTATAAAACATAAAGTTAAAATAAAATATCTCAACAACATCATTAAAATCAAAGCGAATAATCATATACTTCTCAATAAAGTTTTTAAATTATAATTGCATCACAAAAAATAAAGGAACCAAACATAATATATCAAAGCAAGTGAGAAAAAAATCACATTACCATTAGTTTTATATCTGTTTACAAATATAATTTTTTAAATTAAATAACTCTTTAAACCTTACATTCTTAACTCAATAAAACTTAAAGCTTAAAAATACTTACATCATTATCTTTTTTTAAGTTTTAGACTGGTATCTCAACTTGAACAATAAATAGGCAAACATTATGAGTAACGTTAATGCTAACGATATTAAAGAACATGCTTCAGTAATTGCTTCATGTGGTACACAGATCGGTAAAGTCGATCATCTTGAGGGAAAAGATTCCATTAAATTGACACGAAGTGATGATGAACATAATGAACATCACCTGATTCCATTAAGTTGGGTGAGTGAAATTAAAGATGGAAATGTAATTTTGAATAAAAATTCAGAAGAAGTAAGAAATCAGTGGCAAACATTGTAGGCTTTACCTAAATTAATTTGCTATTTCAAAAATGCCAATCAATTTGATTGGCATTTTTATCATCATTATATTACCGATTTTATAAGTAGAAATTATCAAATTTAACATAATTGGTCCCATATTAATTAGTCCTCGCTCCGAAGGCCATGCTTCCTTTAATGCTTCGGCATCAACTGCTCTTGCCACTTCTCGATAATTACAGATGGACTTTTCCAATAAGTCACCACTTGTATTGGTGTGTTCAGTGCTAGTGCCTATTTGCCGTGCTGCACAAAGATTGAAATGTTCAAAAGTCCCTAAGCAACTTAAATTTGAGAATCACCTCGGGTTTCGGTTTGCCTAATTTGGTGAATCTATATAACCACAACATACATGCATCTATTTCATTCACCTGGCTTTCAAAACTCGTTGCGCTTAGTTTATTTCCTAATGTTTGATGCAATGTAATTTGTTTCAATTACAATTTCCATTTACTGTGTTTAAGATTGAAAAGTAAACATACACATTTATGGTTCACATAAAACTGAATTAGCTAAAAACCTAAATGATGACTATCAAACTAAAGCATTTAGAACCATGTTAGCCTTCATCAATAATGACTAACAACTTACTAAACTCTAAAGGCTAAAATCGTTTTTCAACTGAAATATATCTTTGTAATGTTTACCAAGAGGAATTTAGGCATACTCTTTGTATTTGAAGAATTGTCAGGCTAGTCTCAGTCGACCACATGCCTCATGTCTGAAATCATGAATTTTTTAATCTTCAATTTCCAATATTCTACTTGCATTTTTAAAGTTAGATGCGATAGTTCGAAGTATGATTGTTAATTCATCACCAAAAGCATATTTTAGTATTCTTACTCGAACATCTGGATACATAAACATATTTATCAATACTCTTATCTCGATTCTAGTTTATCAAATCATAATGACCATTAAATATATTAGGATTAAGTTTAATCGCTTTTTCACAATCTTCGATCTATTTTTCTGCTATTATTTTACGAGAGATGAATCTTTTACTTTCAATGAAAGCTGGGAGTCTTTTCTGTTAATTCTAATTTCAGCCATCAGTAAGGCTTCTTTGTCTAATTGAACCCATAATTTTACGCCATTTCTGCTTTATTAATTATGGCGTAAATATTAACAAAATAAACTTATTATCCGCTTTAATTAAATTAAATTAAATTAAATTAAATTAAATTTATCTTAAAAACAATAACTTAAAAAAACTAAACATCATTGTATTGTTTTACTCACTCCTTAAAACTTAAATTATGTAATATCAAGTAATGGGCTTGGTGATATTTCATTTATTACGAAAGCTACCATAGTAATTTCCGCAATGGTTGGTCCATATGCACAACAGGTTTCAATAAAATAAACTTCTGCTGTAAGAGTTCGATATTAGATTAATCTAATAAATTATTGATGAAAAATGTTATATATAGGAAACAATTGAAAATTACAAGAAAGTGTAGCGCATTATAGAGAAACAAAAATTGTATATCCGTAATATAAACACAATCCAATTTAAAACATTTAAGCATTCCACTTACATAAATTTATCCTTACATATTAAATAAATTCAAACATAATTAAACAAAGACCTATTAATTTCGATAAAATACAATTGATCTTTTTTTAAAAAATAAACTTTTCCTTCTCTGAAACTGACTTCTAAAACCTCATAATTTAAAACACCACTTAGTGATTGTATTTCTATCACACAATCTTTGAGTTTAATTTCATTAACATTATTAGACTTCACTGTCCTATAATATAAAATTTTAACAATTGTTGTTTTTTTAGGATTTTTTTTATTTTGGGCTATTGCTAATCTACTTATTTTTAAATTTTCAGTAACTTTCATTTAATTTTCCTTTATTTTTATTGCATTACATGACTGAGATATCAATCTTTGAATTACCGTTCGACTTACTTCATATTGTTTTGCTATAGAATAAACACTCTGACCTTTTTTAAACTTCTTTATAATTTCAGATTTCTGTTTCGAATCTAAAATCTCAGGCCTTCCGATTACTTTATCTTTATTACTTTTATTATTTTTATTACTTTTTTTAGACTTTTTAAGATTTTCTTCAAACTCACAACTCATTTTAATAAAATGAATAAATATTTTTTTCATATCTCCAGTAATTTCATTTTTTGAAAATCTTAAACATATTAATCTTATTCTTTTTTTAAAAATCAAGCCTAAACTAAAATCAATTTCATTAAAATCACTACCCAAGGAATCTAAATCATTAATAAACAGCATATCTCCACTCTCCATAGAGTGATTAATTAAATTTATAAATTTGTCTCTATATTTAACTGGTATATCAATTTTAACCTGTTCATAAACCACCCTACTTTTAGGTATTTCATAACTAATATTTGATGATAAATATACATCACAATCATTAATCACTTTAAGATCATCGATTCGATAATACGCATAGACTCGCACTTAACATTCCATAATACTATAAGTTGAAACAATAAAATTATATTCTTAATTTCTATTTATCAATACCCATTTACGACAAAATGCATATTAAAAAAATAAATAACACATTTAAATTTCAATTATTTAACTGTAATAAAAATGTAATATTAATAAAATTAAAAATAATTCAATACAATATTTTAATAAATAAAATATATAAAACAATATCTTATTTTAAACACCATAAACACCTCACTTATTAAAAAATCAAAAAAATTAATTAAGATAAACTTTACGTTCTATTTTAGCCAATAAAATACAATATTTTATTAACAAAATAATATTCATTTAAAAAAATATACTCCACATATTTAACATAGCTTAAAACTCTACTTGAATAGTTACTGTATCGTTGTAATTTCCAGCAGGTAAATTATCAGGATTGGTTTCTAGGATTTTTGTTGTAAATGCATAACTTTGTTGCGTTATACCATTATAGTTTCCTGCGTTTGTAGTTGCATTGGCACTCGACCATCTCTCACTTGCATTATTACCCCAACGCTCTGTCGTTGCATTTTTATAAATTTCATATGTTAAATAATTATTGCCATTATTAGACTTCATTGCACGTTGATTGCCATTTTGCGGATATAAACCATTATTTAAACTTACATAATATGGTGTTTTTACAGAACAGCGTATTCCCATCGAGGTATTCACTGGTTTAAAAGCTGTCGCAAAAGGAGCTGTCCCAAAGTTAACGTCATTGGTCGCAATGCGACAATCAGGTAAAACTTCAACACTCAAATCCAATGATGCATCTTTACCAGTCCCCCAATTAAAACCAAAACCCAAAAAACCTCTATTAAAGCCTGGGCTTTCATAAAAGAACCCGGCACCTATAAATGCAAAAGCTGGCACAGAGTGATACCATTTGACTTTAAATGGCGTTTCAGCTCGATATATCCCAGGCGATACAGTTTGTCCAGGATTAATCTTTGCATAAAATGGTAATGAGCCTTCTGGTCCATTAAAAAAATTAACCAGTGAAAACGTATTCATTTCTACTTCTTTACCAAGATTTATAGGATTCTTATTAGTATCTAAGTAATTTATAGTAAGACGTTCACCAGTGACACTATTTATATAGTTTACTGGTATCTGATCAACTCGATACTTCAGATAAGTAATATTTGCGAAAGCTAAACTAAATCCTTCACACTTCAAGCCTGCACTAAACTGATTAGATGCCACTCCACTTTCTGCCAGAGTAATTGAAGGAACTTGCCCCATAGAAACTTTACCACTCGAATTAACATCACACTCTGCATGGCTTTGAGCATTAATCAATATTAATCCAGAGAATAATAGACCTGCTGGTATTATTTTTTTTAACATAATCATGGTTTAGCCACCTCATGACAAACAACCGACTTAATCACTGCAATTTGTTGCTGTGCTTGTTTTAAATCCAATGAAAAGTTTGCTTCACATATGCGCTGATCTGGCAGTTGAACTCTTATCGTATTCTCTGCTGCTAAATCTTCAAGATAAGCAATCCCATCCATCCCCACATAACTCGATGTTTGATCTGGACGATGTACCATTGCACCCACTGGAATCGCTTGCCCATCGCTCTGTACTAAAGACACATTTGCCGCATAAGACTTTTTGATAGGGAAGCCAATCACAACACCTGAACCACGTTTTGCTGCAATCCGATTTTCAACTTGAGTCGCATTAAAGTTTGAAGGTAAGTCTATGGGGTTAATACTATATTTAGCCGCGTAATACGGGGTCACTGACGGTACAAAGACATAACCCTTCGCATTACTACGACCAACCAAGCTGTTTTCATAATGTACGGGTACATCTGCAACTTTGTTGGTATCAATTAAAGCAAAAGACTCACCCAATCGATTGGCAGCAAAGACATTGCCTGACATCAACACTACTGAACCAGAAAGTCCAAACCAGTAGTTATAGTCATTGCTACCCGACATGCCGATATCGGTATTAAAATATT
>Ga0207655_1002886_pt1 | contig 13271 bp, 14 predicted proteins | sample KBSM44metaG_FD_184398 | JGI IMG/M metagenome (GOLD analysis project Ga0207655, IMG submission 184398) | Miscanthus rhizosphere microbial communities from Kellogg Biological Station, Michigan, USA - KBS M4-4 metaG (SPAdes) (version 2) | ecosystem: Host-associated > Plants > Roots > Rhizosphere >...
CGTTGAACCGCTATTTTCCAACTTCGGTGGGCGGTCGTCCTTTGGCGGGCAAATCATCACGGTTAAATGTTTCGAGGACAACGGATTGTTGTATGATCTGCTCGAACAAAATGGCCGTGGCCGCGTTCTGGTGATTGATGGCGGTGGCTCTGTACGCCGTGCGTTGATTGATGCAGAACTTGCCCGTTTGGCGGCTCAAAACGAGTGGGAAGGCCTCGTGGTATACGGCGCCGTGCGTCAGGTTGATGACCTGGAAGAACTGGATATTGGTATCCAGGCGATTGCCGCCATTCCTGTGGGTTCCGCAGGTGTGGGTGTTGGCGAAAGCGATATCCGCGTGAACTTTGGTGGCGTGACATTTTTCTCCGGCGACCATCTGTATGCCGATAACACCGGTATTATCCTTTCCGAAGATCCCCTCGACATTGAATAACAAAACGGGCGCCCTGGGGCGCCCGTTCTTTTTCCTGCTTTACTATTACACTTCTTCCATCTTGCCTAACAAGGCATGCAGACGATCCTGCCAAACGTGCTGTTGTTCTTTCAGAGAATTGTTTTCGCGTACTAATTCTTCATGATTGCTCTGAGAATGCTGAACTTGCTGAGACAGATTGTTGTTAGTCTCTTTCAGCTCTTCGATTTCCATCTGCAGCAGGGTAATAGTATCAATCGCCTGCTGTACTTTTGCTTCCAGTTTCTCAAACACTTCAAATGACATTTCGAACCTCTCCTGAATTGCAAGGCGTTGATGGATGTCTAAATCCCCGTCCCGGATATTCCCCGAAGACACCTTATGAATATATGCGCACCACGCAGCGTGTCTCGATTGTAAGTAGCGTGAGTACCCGTGTCCAGCGAGTTCAAGCGCTCTTTGCGTAACATAACGTTTTTCGGCATATGCCGAATGACGGCGCGGGTAAAAATCACTATTCGTTAACGCATTAATGCGTTCAACGAACATCTGCGAATGCTTCCCTGGGTGATAATGCGCACAAACTGGCGCGAGAACGCTCATTTTTATGACGTGACACGCAAATTTAAAGTTCGATATTTCTCGTTTATGTTCGTTAACGATAAATTAACACTATGCCTACATGGCACCTGCGCGGCAGGGAAGCCCGAACAAACAATAATCATTAATTTTGCCTTCAGGACCCTATTATGAGTCAGACAGCTCCATCAACCTTGAAAGGTCAGTGCATCGCCGAGTTCATGGGTACCGCGTTGTTGATTTTCTTCGGTGTAGGATGTGTCGCCGCCTTAAAAGTGGCAGGTGCCAGTTTCGGACAGTGGGAAATTAGTATTATCTGGGGTTTAGGGGTAGCGATGGCTATCTACCTGACCGCAGGGGTTTCCGGCGCTCATCTTAACCCAGCTGTGACCATCGCATTATGGCTGTTCGCCTGTTTTGATAAACGCAAAGTCGTACCATTTATTGTGTCGCAGGTTGCAGGTGCGTTTTGCGCCGCAGCTTTGGTTTATGGCCTGTATTACAATTTATTCCTTGATTACGAGCAGACGCATCACATGGTGCGCGGCAGCGTAGAAAGTCTGGACCTGGCGGGGATCTTCTCAACGTATCCAAACCCGCACATTAATCTGGTGCAGGCATTTGCAGTAGAAATGGTGATTACCGCCATTTTGATGGGCCTTATTTTGGCACTGACGGATGATGGCAACGGTGTCCCTCGTGGCCCGTTAGCTCCCCTGTTGATTGGTCTGTTGATTGCGGTTATCGGCGCGTCGATGGGACCATTGACCGGATTTGCCATGAACCCAGCGCGTGACTTTGGCCCGAAACTTTTCGCCTGGTTTGCCGGGTGGGGTGACGTCGCCTTTACAGGTGGTCGCGATATCCCTTACTTCCTGGTTCCGGTATTTGGCCCGATAGTGGGTGCTGCGTTAGGCGCGTTTGGCTACCGTAAGCTTATTGGCCGCCATTTACCTTGTGATGTTTGTGTGGAAGAAGAAGAGAAATCCAGCACCTCCACGCAGCAAAATGCTTCTTTGTAAGACTGACTTCAGGACAAAATTATGACCCACGAAAAAAAATATATCGTCGCACTTGATCAAGGTACCACCAGCTCTCGCGCCGTCGTCCTGGATCACGATGCTAACGTCGTCAGCGTGTCACAGCGCGAATTTCAGCAAATCTATCCAAAAGCAGGATGGGTAGAACATGATCCGATGGAGATTTGGGCCACTCAAAGTTCCACACTGGTAGAAGTGCTGGCGAAAGCGGACATCAACTCAGACCAAATTGCCGCCATTGGTATCACCAACCAACGTGAAACCGCGATTGTCTGGGAAAAAGAGACCGGTAAACCGATTTATAACGCCATCGTCTGGCAGTGCCGTCGTACCGCAGAAATCTGCGAACAGCTCAAGCGCGACGGCCTGGAAGAGTACATCAAATCCGCCACTGGCCTGGTGGTTGACCCGTACTTCTCGGGTACCAAAGTGAAGTGGATCCTTGACCACGTTGAAGGTTCGCGTGAACGTGCTCGCCGCGGTGAATTACTGTTCGGTACCGTCGACACCTGGCTTATCTGGAAAATGACTCAGGGGCGTGTGCACGTCACTGATTACACCAACGCCTCACGTACCATGCTGTTTAACATCCACGATCTCGACTGGGATGACCGCATGCTGGAAGCGCTGGATATTCCACGCGCTATGCTGCCGGAAGTGCGTAAATCCTCAGAAGTGTATGGCCAGACCAACATCGGTGGTAAAGGCGGTACGCGTATCCCTATCGCCGGGATTGCCGGTGACCAGCAGGCCGCGCTGTTTGGCCAGTTGTGCGTCAAAGAAGGGATGGCGAAGAACACCTACGGTACAGGCTGCTTTATGCTGATGAATACCGGCACGCAGGCGGTGAAATCCACTCACGGTTTGCTGACCACTATTGCTTGTGGCCCACGCGGTGAAGTGAATTATGCGCTGGAAGGTGCGGTATTCATGGGCGGCGCTTCTATCCAGTGGCTACGCGATGAAATGAAACTGATTAGCGATGCAACGGATTCTGAATACTTTGCCACTAAAGTCAAAGATACCAACGGCGTGTATGTCGTCCCGGCCTTTACCGGTCTTGGCGCGCCATATTGGGATCCGTATGCCCGTGGTGCCATTTTCGGTCTGACACGTGGCGTGAATGCTAACCACATTATCCGCGCGACGCTTGAGTCCATCGCTTATCAAACTCGTGATGTGCTGGAAGCGATGCAGGCCGACGCTGATATTCGTTTGCACGCGTTACGTGTTGATGGCGGCGCGGTGGCGAATAACTTCCTGATGCAGTTCCAGGCAGACATTTTGGGTACCCGCGTTGAGCGTCCTGAAGTGCGCGAAGTGACAGCGTTGGGTGCCGCGTATCTGGCGGGCCTGGCGGTTGGCTTCTGGCAAAATTTGGACGAAGTCAGCGAGAAAGCAGTTATCGAAAAAGAGTTCCGTCCGGGTATCGAAACCACCGAACGTAACTACCGTTACGCAGGATGGAAGAAAGCGGTTAAACGTGCTCTGGACTGGGAAGATCACGAAGAAAATTAATTCCCTCCCCCCACCCCTCTCCCCCGGGAGAGGGGATCACCGCCTCCCTCCTGTGCTAAACTCGGTCGCAATTAGGCTTGCGAAATGAGTGTGCAATGAGACGAGAACTGGCGATTGAATTTTCCCGTGTAACCGAAGCTGCAGCGCTGGCGGGTTATAAATGGTTAGGACGTGGTGATAAAAATATTGCGGATGGCGCCGCCGTTCACGCAATGCGTATCGTGCTCAATCAGGTCAATATTGACGGCCAGATTGTGATTGGCGAAGGGGAAATCGACGAAGCGCCGATGCTCTACATTGGTGAAAAAGTCGGTACCGGCCAGGGCGATGCGGTCGATATCGCCGTTGACCCGATTGAAGGCACCCGTATGACAGCGATGGGCCAGGCAAACGCGCTGGCGGTGCTGGCGGTGGGTGATAAAGGCAGCTTCCTGAACGCTCCTGACATGTATATGGAAAAGCTGATTGTTGGCCCGGGCGCTAAAGGCATTATCGACCTGAATCTGCCGCTGGCTGAAAACCTCTATAACGTCGCCGTAGCCCTCAATAAACCGCTTAGCGAACTCACCGTCACTATTCTTGCCAAACCTCGCCACGATGCCGTTATTGCCGAGATGCAAAAACTTGGGGTACGCGTATTTGCGATTCCTGATGGGGATGTTGCGGCCTCTATTTTGACCTGCATGCCGGATAGCGAAGTGGACGTGATGTACGGCGTTGGCGGTGCACCTGAAGGCGTGATTTCCGCAGCGGTTATCCGCGCCCTGGACGGCGATATGCATGGCCGCCTGCTGGCTCGTCACCACGTGAAAGGTGACAACGAAGAAAACCGTCGTATCGGTGAGCAAGAGATTGCACGTTGCACAGCAATGGGCATTGAAGCAGGCGTGGTGTTGAAGCTCGATGACATGGCGCGCAACGATAACGTAATTTTCTCGGCAACCGGTATCACCAAAGGCGATTTGCTGGAAGGCATTACGCGTAAAGGGAATATGGCGACCACTGAAACGCTGCTGATTCGCGGAAAATCTCGCACCATTCGCCGCATCAAATCTATTCACTATCTCGACCGTAAAGACCAGGACGTACAGACCCATATTCTGTAAGCCCCTCGTTTGTCTGATTGAGCTTTCCAGCTTTAACCGGCTGGAAATCTCTCACTTTTCTGGTGAAGATAGGACAAACACCACGCACCTGCGGCTTGAAGTAGACGGTATAAGGAGAACATCATGGCGGAATGGGTCAACGGTAAAGTCATCAAGATTGAAAACTGGACTGACGCTCTTTTTAGTCTCACTGTTCATGCGCCTGTCGCCCCTTTCACCGCAGGGCAATTTACCAAGCTTGGGATGGAAATTGACGGTGAACGCGTACAGCGCGCGTATTCCTACGTTAATGCACCAGGCGATCCGAATCTCGAGTTTTATCTGGTCACCGTGCCTGAAGGTAAACTCAGCCCACGTCTGCATGCTCTGCAACCCGGAGATGAAATTATGCTGGTGAGCGAAGCAGCGGGATTCTTCGTGCTGGATGAAGTGCCGGATTGCCAGACTTTGTGGATGCTAGCGACGGGAACCGCACTTGGCCCGTATCTTTCTATTTTGCAGGAAGGCAAAGGCCTCGAGCGTTTTGAGAATATCGTTTTGCTGCATGCGGTACGGTATGCGCAGGACCTAAGTTATCTGCCGTTAATGCAGCAACTTCAGCAGCAATATGAAGGGAAATTGCGGATTCAGACGGTGGTTAGCCGGGAAACTATTGCAGGATCATTAACCGGGCGCGTGCCTGCACTTATCGAAAGCGGTGAGCTTGAAGCGGCGGTTGGTTTGCCGATGAATATCGAAACCAGCCATGTGATGTTGTGCGGAAATCCGCAGATGGTGCGTGATACGCAGCAGTTGCTGAAAGATACCCGGCAGATGACTAAACATCTCCGTCGTCGACCGGGCCATATGACTGCAGAACACTACTGGTAAGCGTATGGGTGACGCTAGCGATACTTTACTTCGCTAGTGTCTTTACCAAAGCGGTTTTCACCCTGGGTGCCAACAAACGCGCCCAGGTCCATGATAACCATAACCAAAATCAGTGTTGGGATGAAACGGCCCAGTCCCCACTGCGCTAAAGTTCCGAAAGTTTCCCAGTTACCTGCAAGCAGCAACCATGCAGGAATAAACAGCAGCGCCCACCAGCCTTTCTTATTTCGGTCATGCAGACGTTTCACAATCACGGCGGCTGTCGGTATCAATGAACCCGAGAGAAAGAAGCCGGCGGTCGAATAAGGCATGATTTCAGCACCCGCGAGGGTGAAGAGAATGATCAGCGCAACTAACCAGACGCCAATCCAAATCCAGAAATCACGACGCCCTATACGCCCATTAAAAGAGAACAGCCATTGCTGTATGGTCATGGTAAGGTCCATTTTATTGTTTAGCGCCGTAGTGTACCCCAGCTATGATGGGTTTTGACAAGCCAACGGAATGCCGATTTAATCGGAAAGCAGAATTCACAGGAGAATTTGTCGATGAGACATCTGGTTGCAGGTCTGGCTTTGCTGATACTACCCGTTACGGTGGTGTGGGCTGATCCGCCTTCAGATTCCACCTCAACGCTACAAGTTGCTCCCTATTTATTGGCAGGCGCCCCAACGTTCGACATGAACATTACGCAGTTTCGGGAAAAATTCACGACTGCAAACCCGTCTTTGCCCATCAATGAGTTCCGTGCCATCGACTCCAATTCCGATGAAGTGAACCTGATGCGTGCCGCCAGCAAAATCAACGAAAACCTCTACACATCAACTGCGTTAGAACACGGCACTCTGAAAATAAAATCTATCCAGATAACGTGGTTGCCGATTCAAGGGCCTGAGCAAAAAGTGGCGCGAGCAAAAGCGACAGAGTACATGGCCGCGCTGATTCGTACCTTTACGCCCTCGCTTTCAAAGCCACAAAGCGTAGCAAAACTCACCAGGTTGCTCAGTAACGGAAAGAACAAACGTTACTACACACAAACCGATGGCGCGATCCGCTATGTTGTCGCAGACAACGGTGAAAAGGGGCTGACCTTCGCTGTTGAACCGATTAAGCTAACGCTATCTGAGACACTGAACACCAACTAATAAATGACAAAAAGCAAAGCCTTTCGCCTGTTGAGTCTCTATACCCAAATAATTCAAGTTGCAGCGCGGCGGCAAGAGAACGAATCCCGATGAGCTTACATAAGTAAGTGATTCGGGTGAGCGATCGCAGCCAACAAAGATGCAACTTGAAGTATGACGGGTATATACTGTTCCACAGACCATGCTGCCCTAAATGGCAGCGATTCTTTTATTAGTTTGACCTTGTGGAGAATTAAGATGCGACATCCTTTGGTGATGGGTAACTGGAAACTGAACGGCAGCAAGCACATGGTACACGAGCTGATTGCTGGCTTACGCAAAGAGCTGGCTGGCGTTGCTGGATGTGGCGTTGCTATCGCTCCTCCAACTATGTATCTGGATCTGGCTAAACACGCTGCATCTGGTAGCCACATCATTCTTGGTGCTCAGAACGTAGACCTGAACCTGTCCGGTGCTTTCACTGGTGAAGTTTCTGCAGAAATGCTGAAAGATGTTGGCGCTAAGTACATCATCATCGGTCACTCCGAGCGTCGTACTTACCACGCAGAGTCTGATGAACTGATTGCTAAAAAATTCGCAATTCTGAAAGAAGTTGGTCTGATCCCAGTTCTTTGCATCGGTGAAACTGAAGCAGAAAACGAAGCTGGCAAAACTGAAGAAGTTTGCGCACGCCAGATTGATGCAGTGCTGAAAACTCAGGGCGCAGCAGCTTTCGAAGGTGTGGTTATCGCTTACGAACCAGTATGGGCAATCGGTACTGGCAAATCAGCCACTCCTGCTCAAGCTCAGGCTGTTCACAAATTCATTCGTGACCACATTGCTAAAGCTGATGCGAAAGTAGCAGAGCAAGTGATCATCCAGTACGGCGGTTCCGTAAACGATAAGAACGCAGCAGAGTTGTTTGCTCAGCCGGACATCGACGGCGCGCTGGTTGGCGGTGCATCTCTGAAAGCAGACGCGTTTGCCGTTATCGTTAAAGCTGCGGCTGAAGCGAAAAAAGCGTAAGTCTCTCGCTTAAACATATACAGGCCCTGCCAGCAATGGCAGGGCTTTTTTATTTCAGTAACCCACAGTCGTGATCTTGTAGTTGCTCAGAAGAAGCCAGATTCAAACGCAGTAAATTCCGCTCCGTCGCCAACGCTACCCATTCCCCATCGGCCAGTTTAGCCATCGCCAGACTATAACGCCCCATATGCTCCCGAGCCTGTGGAACCTGAGTCGCCAACATCATGAATGGGCTACGTTGTGAAAATTCAGCTGCGCCGACTTTTCTGGCGATGTATGAGTTTCCAGCCAGATCTACCGGGAACGCCTGCCATTCGTTATTTAACGTTTTCGCATACCGATCCAATTCCCCGCGCACATCAGCGCGTAAACAAGAAATGTGGATATGAAGCTGATTTTGCGAGCGACCTGTCGCAGAGTTAATAGTGAGTGAAATAATATCGTCAGGAATCTGAGATCCCCGGCGCAGACTCAAAATAGTGCGCTGTTGCCAGGCTAGCCAGAAGAAATTAGCAGTTTTTGGCTGCAACAATTCCGGGCTTTCCATGCCGCTTATTTTTGCTGTTGGCAACAGCAGATATTGCAGCGGGCCATTGATATCTTTTAGCAGCACGTATCCCGACGGCAAATCTACTTTGGCACATGGCTCAGGGTTCTGATTGTCACGCTGATTGGGAACACATTGCTGGCTGACAATACGCCACAGCGCATCAGGATGATGCAGGTATTGCCGGAGACTGAAGCCGATCACCACAGCAATGGCCAACAACAGGAGAAGGAGAACTAACTTGCGTCGACACCACTGCATTGAAACCTCAGAAACCATAAGAGGGTCGCTCAGCGTAACGCAAACTCTGAAATCCCAAAAGCAAAACGGCCCTTTTCAGGGCCGTGAATACGATTAACGCTGACTAATTTGGTCGAAGGTTCCACCGTTCGAGAAGTGTTCTTTCTGCGCTTTTGTCCAGCCGCCAAACTCTTCATCAATAGTGAACAATTTAATTTTCGGGAAGGCATTCTCATACTTCTTCGCGACCGCTGCGTCACGTGGGCGATAGTGGTTTTTCGCCGCAATCTCCTGACCTTCTGGCGAGTAGAGGTATTTCAGGTAAGCTTCTGAGACTTCCCGAGTCCCTTTCTTGTCGACGACTTTATCCACCACCGATACGGTAGGTTCGGCGAGAATAGATTCACTTGGCGTGACAACCTCAAACTTGTCTTTGCCCAATTCGTTGGTTGCCAGTAACGCTTCGTTTTCCCAGGCAATCAACACGTCGCCGATTCCACGCTCAACGAAAGTACTGGTTGAACCACGAGCGCCAGAATCGAGCACTTCAACGTTCTTATACAACGCCTTCACGAAATCCTGAGCTTTGGCTTGATCGTTGTTGTTGTGATGTAGGGCATAACCCCAGGCCGCCAGATAGTTCCAGCGCGCTCCGCCAGAGCTTTTTGGATTCGGAGTAATAACAGAAACGCCTGGTTTAATCAGGTCATTCCAGTCATGAATTTGTTTCGGGTTGCCTTTACGCACCAGGAAAACGATGGTCGAAGTGTAAGGCGCAGAGTTTTCTGGCAGGCGTTTGATCCAGTTTTTGTCGATACGGCCACGCTCAGCAATCGCATCCACATCGTATGCCAACGCCAGTGTCACCACATCAGCTTCAATGCCGTTGATAACAGAGGTCGCTTGTTTGCCAGAACCACCATGAGACTGCCGAATAACTACGTTGTCGCCGGTTTGTTGCTTCCAGTGAGCGCTGAAGGCTTTGTTGTACTCGTCATAAAGTTCGCGAGTGGGATCATAAGAGACATTAAGTAACTGAATATCTTTCGCCAGCACACTGCCAGACGCCAACAGTAATGTAAGTCCAACTCCCCACTTATTCATTTTTCGCTCTCTTTAATCAGATTTGATAAAAGCAGCGTGCCAGAAAGTTATCCATTCATTAAAGAATAAAAAAAGATTGGCTATAACTATTGAGCATATAACAAACAACAAAAAGCCGGGTTTCCCCGGCTTCAATTTTCACAGAAAGTGAATTAGTACAGTTTCTTAGCGCAATCCAGCCAGTCACCTTTGAACGGACGCTTCATGTTTTCGATAGCGTCGATGATGTCATGGTGAACCAGCTTCTCATTCTGAATACCTACGCAACGACCGCCGTGACCTTGCAGCAGCAGTTCGATGGAGTAAGCGCCCATGCGGGAAGCCAGAATGCGATCGTAAGCAACCGGTGAACCACCACGCTGAATGTGGCCCAGAACCGTTGCGCGGGTTTCGCGTTTGGTTTCCGTCTCGATATATCGGGCCAGTTCGTCGATGTCACAGATGTGCTCAGTGATAGCCACGATAGCGTGCTTTTTACCTTTAGCGATACCCGCTTTGATTTCTTCAACCAGGTCTTCGCGATTAAACTCAACTTCTGGCAAGACAACAAACTCACAGCCACCAGCGATGGACGCAGCTAAGGTCAGATCGCCACAGTAACGGCCCATCACTTCCACGATAGAAATACGCTGGTGGGAGGAAGAGGTGTCACGCAGGCGGTCGATTGCTTCCACGACTGTTTCCAGAGCGGTGAAGAAACCGATAGTGTAATCGGTGCCTTTGATATCGTTATCAATGGTACCTGGCAGGCCGATGCATGGGAAACCCATTTCGGTCAGGCGCTTAGCACCCATATAGGAACCATCACCGCCGATAACAACCAGTGCATCAATACCGCGATTTTTCAAATTCTCGATAGCCACTTCACGGACTTTCTCGTCCCGGAATTCCGGGAAACGAGCTGAGCCCAGGAAAGTACCGCCACGGTTGATCATATCGGACACGCTGTATCGGTCCAGGTTAACCATGCGGTCTTCATACAATCCCAGATAGCCATCATAAATGCCCGCGACTTCCAGACCTTCCGACAATGCCGCCCGCACCACACCACGAATCGCAGCGTTCATGCCCGGAGCATCACCGCCACTCGTCAACACACCAATTTTTTTGATCATGACTACCTCTGAACTTTTGAATGCAAATTAATCCTGTTGCCGGAAACGGCCTTCGGCATGCCGAGGCATCGACTCTGCTACAAATAGTATAACAACCGCTTCTTGCTGAATTGATTCAGGTCAGGCCATATATCGGTATTCTATCCAAAAAATATCGACTCTGTCTGACTTTACAACGAAATATTAAAGCTCAAAATGCCCTTGCTGCTGCGTCGGGACAACCGAGCAGGGGTCCTGGTGAATAATCACATCTGACCCAGGGAAACGACGCAAAATCGCCTGTTCAACCTGGTCGGCAATCACATGCGCCTGAACCAGTGGCAGGTTGTCTTCCATTTCGATATGGACTTGAATAAAGCGGGTCGGCCCTGACTGCCGCGTTCGTAGATCATGCGCCCCTTTAACGCCGGGCCATGAATTGATGATATCAATAATTACCTGTCGCTCATCATCTGGTAAAGCACGATCTAAAAGAGATTGCACAGCTTCATAACCCATGCGCAGTGCGCTATACAAAATATAGACGCCAATCCCTAACGCAAATATTGAATCTGCGCGATGCCAGCCATACCAGGACAACGCAAGAGCAACAAGAATTGCTCCATTCATCATAACATCAGACTGATAATGAAGCATATCTGCTCGAACTGCCTGACTTTGCGTTTTCCGCACCACCCAGCGCTGAAAAGTCACCAGAATTAACGTGCTGAACAACGCAATGACCGTAACCACCACACCCACTAAAGGCTGCTTCATTGGTGACGGTTCAGCTAAATGCTGAATGCCAGTCAAAAACAGGAACAGTGCAGAACCGGAAATAAACATACTTTGTGCCAGTGCTGCCAGCGATTCCGCTTTGCCATGACCAAAGGTGTGTTCTTCATCTGCGGGTTGTAGCGAATAACGTACGACAAGAAGGTTAGTTAGCGACGCGGCAATGTCCACTAGCGAATCGACCAATGCAGCCAGAATACTGACCGAACCGGTGTACCACCAGGCGAAAATCTTAATCAAAAGTAACAGTGAGGCCATTACCGTCGCAGCAATTGCTGCGCGGCTAACCAGCTTCCCATATTGTTGATTCATAGGGGCTCCAGCAAATGATTGCTGGCTAGTATAGCGGATTCATCTGAACCATCAGGCAAAAAAAACCCGCCGGTTAAGGCGGGGAAGACAGGGATGGTGTCTATGGCAAGGAAAACAGGGTTTGTTACTGGTTACTACGCTTACTGCTACTACTCAGTGCCTGCAACGAAGACTTCTGTTGCAGATCCGCCAGTTCACGAAATTGATCCATGCGCTGTTGGTGTTTGTCGTTTAAAACGGCCTGCTGTTCAGGGCTTAACAAGCGGTACATTTGGTTGCGTACTTTCGCCATTTCAACCTGGCGAGCCACTTGTTCTTGTGCCATTTTTTCAGCCTGGGCACGCACTGCCGTTTCATCAAAATTTTCAGCGATGACCAGATTATGCATGGTCTCCATTTCGCTTACATTCACGGGTGGGCTATCATGCCGTGCCCGGTGCATTAGATCGCGCATTTGTTGGCGCTGTTGTTCGGTCAGGTTTATCCCTTCGAACATATGGCTCTGAAGGTTATTTCGCTTAACTAAGCCTTCACCGCCTTGGTACCAGTTATCGCTTGCCTGACTGGACAGGGTAATCAGAGTCAATGTAGAGGCCATGACGGCAGCGGTAACATTGCGCATCACTTGCTCCTGAAATCATCTGTGCTGCGATTCAACGAGATTCAGTCTACGATTCCCGCTGCAAACTAGCGTCAGGGGGTGTAAAACAACGTAAAGTCATAGATTAGCGCGCCTTGATGACGTAATTTCTGCCTCGGAGGTAATTTAACAATGAATAAAATTCTGCTAGTTGATGATGACCGAGAGCTTACTTCCCTGTTGAAGGAACTGCTCGACATGGAAGGTTTTAACGTAATTGTCGCCCATGATGGCGAACAAGCGTTGGAGCTTCTTGATGACACCATTGACCTTTTATTGCTCGACGTAATGATGCCAAAGAAAAATGGCATTGATACTTTGAAAGAGTTGCGCCAGTCACACCAGACTCCAGTCATTATGCTAACAGCACGAGGAAGTGAGCTAGATCGTGTTCTCGGCCTTGAACTGGGTGCAGATGACTATCTACCTAAACCATTCAACGATCGTGAACTGGTGGCCCGTATACGCGCTATTTTGCGTCGTTCACATTGGAGTGAGCAGCAGCAAAACAGCGACAGCGGTTCTCCGACGGTCGAAGTGGACGGTTTGAGCCTGAATCCTGGTCGCCAGGAAGCAAGCTTTGATGGGCAAGCGCTTGATTTGACCGGCACTGAATTCACCCTGCTCTATTTGTTGGCTCAGCATTTGGGACAGGTGGTTTCACGCGAACACTTAAGCCAGGAAGTTCTGGGCAAACGCCTGACACCTTTCGACCGTGCAATCGACATGCATATTTCCAATTTGCGTCGTAAGTTGCCGGACCGTAAAGATGGTCATCCGTGGTTTAAAACATTACGTGGCCGCGGCTACCTGATGGTGTCTGCTTCATGATAAGTAGCCTTACCGCGCGTATTTTTGCCATCT
>Ga0207655_1002887_pt1 | contig 13269 bp, 10 predicted proteins | sample KBSM44metaG_FD_184398 | JGI IMG/M metagenome (GOLD analysis project Ga0207655, IMG submission 184398) | Miscanthus rhizosphere microbial communities from Kellogg Biological Station, Michigan, USA - KBS M4-4 metaG (SPAdes) (version 2) | ecosystem: Host-associated > Plants > Roots > Rhizosphere >...
ACGGGCGACGCAAGTCAGTGGATCTTCTGCAACTACGACAGGAATACCTGTCTCTTCCATTAACAGGCGGTCGAGGTTACGCAGCAGCGCACCACCACCGGTCAGAACCATACCGCGCTCGGAGATATCGGATGCCAGTTCCGGCGGGCACTGCTCCAGGGCGACCATGACCGCACTGACGATGCCGGTCAGCGGCTCTTGCAGCGCTTCCAGGATTTCGTTGGAGTTCAGGGTGAAGCCACGTGGAACGCCTTCAGCCAGGTTACGGCCGCGAACTTCGATCTCGCGAACTTCATCACCCGGATAGGCAGAACCGATTTCGTGCTTGATACGCTCTGCGGTGGCTTCACCGATCAGAGAGCCGTAGTTACGGCGCACATAATTAATGATGGCTTCGTCAAAGCGGTCGCCGCCGATACGCACGGAAGAGGAGTACACCACGCCGTTCAGGGAGATGACGGCCACTTCAGTGGTACCGCCACCGATATCCACAACCATCGAACCGGTTGCTTCGGAGACTGGCAGACCCGCACCGATAGCCGCAGCCATTGGTTCTTCAATCAGGAACACTTCACGGGCGCCTGCGCCCTGAGCAGATTCGCGAATGGCGCGACGTTCTACCTGCGTTGCCCCCACCGGCACACACACCAGAACGCGCGGGCTTGGGCGCATGAAGCTGTTGCTGTGAACCTGCTTGATGAAGTGCTGAAGCATTTTTTCAGTCACGAAGAAGTCAGCGATAACGCCGTCTTTCATTGGGCGGATTGCGGCGATGTTGCCTGGGGTACGACCCAGCATCTGCTTCGCGTCATGACCCACCGCGGCTACGCTTTTCGGCGAGCCGGCACGATCCTGACGAATGGCCACAACGGAAGGCTCATTCAATACGATGCCTTGTCCTTTTACATAGATAAGGGTATTCGCGGTACCCAGGTCAATGGACAGGTCATTGGAAAACATGCCACGAAATTTTTTCAACATACTAAGGGATAATCCTGAAAGCTGGGGCGGAAAACAAAATCCGCTTACTTTACCAACCACACGCAGCAGCGACAAGGCGCAAAAATCATCTGCTACGGTGAAAATTAGTGCAGTACGTTTCCTTTGTTACAAATTAATCCCCTGATTCCCTCAGGGCTGAGTAAACAGTGCGTCCCTCACTTTCATTTGCAACCCGTTAAAGGTCGTTCACTGGCTTTTTGCTCGTCATACTCAAAGCTACAGGCGCGATATTCTACGTGAAAACAAAGTAAACGGCAGGTCAAACAGAGTATCTTTGCAAATATTTTTTCACATTGGTGTCAAGCGGCTGAGAGGAAGCAAAAAAATCCCCCTGACCACCCGTAACACCGCGCTCTGTCAACATCTGCCATTCGCCTCGGGCGCGCACGCCGGTGGCAAATACTTGTGTTTGCGTTCCCTTGCACGCTTCCACCAGACTCTGCACCAGCAGCTGGTTTTCCGTACGCTTTTCGATATTCCTTACCAGCCCTGGGTGAAGCTTTAATAGCTCCACGTCCAGCTCCTTGATCCAGCTGGTGCTGACAAGGGTTAAACCGGCCTGCGTCACGGCTACGCGTGCGCCGAGCGCATTGATCAGACGAACCACCGGGCGTAACCGACTGATGTGTTGACCTACATCTGCCTCGGCAAGTTCAAAAATAATGTGTTTACGTTGCGATTTTTCGCATTGCATTAACGTATCGCGCAGCCAGCGCTGAAAACGCGGGCGAATTAACGACTCGACGGTCACCTGTAATGCCAGGGTTTCGTCAGGCCAAAACGATAAAAACGGTATCAGGCGCGTAATTTGCTGACGGTCATACTCTTCGGAAAGACCAAATTGCATCACCATCGGCAGATATTCCGCAGAAATAACCTCTTCGTTACCGTCGAAAATACGGCACATCAACTCGCGGTGATGCACATTGCCATTTTTCATGACGGCCGGTTTTTGATAAATGCGCGGCCCGCCGCGACTCAGCATTTGCTCAATCAAGGTACGCCAGCGCACGTTCCCGCGCCCTTTTTCCGGCAGGGAATCGTCATATACCGCCCAGCCGTTCGCGCCCTGCAACACGGCGTTGCGGGTGGCCGCTTCGGCATGTTCCATCACCTGTTCTGTCGATTGGCCGCCGCGCCAGGCGCAGATGCCAATATGCACCATATCATCACGGTCGAGCATTTTGCTCTGCGGGAGCGCATCTACGGCCTTGAGAAGTTGGCTGGCAATGCTTTCCGACTCCTTCAGGGTGCGATGAGGGAGCAGCACGGTAAAATCGCTGCGGTGATAGCGTGCCAGCAGCGCCCCCGGATAGCGCATAATAAAGGTGGAGATCAGGTTTATGAGGGTAAAGAGGTTCTCTTCCGCCACGCGCCGGCCCCAGGTGTCGCGCAGCAGATCGAAATCAGGCAGGCGGAGCATCATCACGACGCCGTGCGTGCCCACCTTTTCAGGATCTTCCAGCAGCGTGGCCAGCTGATTATCAAAGAAGAGACGGTTATTGAGGCCTGTTTTATTATCCTGCGCGGCGTAAGAGCGGATTAGCGTGTCCATACGGCTACGCTGGTCGCTGGCAAACTGGATTTCGGAGAGCAGTACATCCAGGGCGCTGCTGGTGCGCGAAGGCCATTCATAAACCGAGCCGCGCACCTGCGGGCCGCGCTCGCCGTTGAGGATCCGCACGGAGCGGGTCTCCAGCAGCTCCTGGCCGGAGAGCTGCCGACGCAGCCAGCGAACCGCCAGAAAAATCAGCACAATAATGAATGCAACGGCAAGGGTAAGAGGCGCGGTGGTCAGCATCGAATGGAAGTAGCTCGCCATAGGGTCCAGGTAGACCATATGTATCGCAAGCCCAGGATTTTTAAGCGAATGAACCGTCACATCCCGGTACTGATTCACCGCCCCTGCGGGCCGATAGCTGCTCTGGCGTACATGGCTAAAGACCTTGTGCTGACCCTGCGTAATGTCTATTTGCACAATATCAACGGGCACCATCAGCTCATCCAGCTCGCGGGAGAGTTCCGGGAACGAGGTGGTAATCAGACGCGTATCAATCACCGACGCAACGGATTGTACCCGGTTGACCAGTTTGTCCTGGATGGCGTTGTAAAAGCTCAGGGAGCAGCCAATCAGCGTGACGAAAATCGTCAGTCCCGTCAGCAGGGTAATAAACGCTGAGAATTTCGTCGTTAATCGCATCCTTGAGATTACTCCGTGGGTTGATGGGGTAGCGAGTAAGCGCTAACTTGCATTTAAGATGCGACATACTACCAAAGCTGGTGTATCTGGCAATTTATTGCGTTAAATCGGCATAACGTTTCATTCTGCGAGTATAGTCTTCAGAAATTATTTTCCAATCAGAGTAATGAGGATCCCGTATGCAGGCTTTGATCTTAGAACAGCAGGACGGTAAAACCCTTGCCTCGGTGCAAGCCGTTGAAGAGAGCCGTCTGCCCGAAGGCGACGTGACCGTCGATATCGACTGGTCAAGTCTGAACTATAAGGATGCGCTGGCCATTACGGGCAAAGGTAAAATCATCCGAAATTTCCCAATGATTCCAGGGATCGATTTTGCTGGCCACGTGCATAGCAGTGAAGATCCTCGTTTCCATGCCGGACAGCAGGTGTTGCTCACCGGCTGGGGTGTAGGCGAAAACCACTGGGGCGGACTGGCAACGCAGGCCCGCGTTAAGGGCGACTGGCTGGTGCCGATGCCAAAAGGTATGGATGGCCGCAAAGCGATGATCGTCGGTACGGCGGGCTTTACCGCCATGCTGTGCGTAATGGCGCTGGAGGATGCCGGCATCCGTCCTGAATCAGGCGAGATCGTAGTTACCGGCGCCAGCGGTGGCGTGGGCAGCACCGCGGTAACGCTGCTGCATAAGCTGGGGTATCAGGTCGTCGCCGTCTCTGGCCGCGAAAGCACCCATGACTATCTGCGCCAGCTGGGCGCAAACCGGATTCTGGGGCGCGAAGAGTTTGCCGAAACCCGTCCACTGGAAAAACAGCTCTGGGCCGGCGCGGTCGATACCGTTGGCGACAAAGTGCTGGCGAAAGTGCTGGCGCAGATGAACTACGGCGGCTGTGTGGCGGCATGCGGTCTGGCAGGCGGATTTGCCCTGCCGACTACCGTGATGCCTTTTATCCTGCGCAACGTCCGCCTGCAGGGTGTCGATTCCGTGATGACCCCGGCAGCGCGCCGCACGATGGCCTGGGAACGTCTGGTGCGCGATCTGCCGGAATCGTTTTACGCGCAGAGCGCAACCGAAATCACCCTTAGCCAGGCCCCTGAATATGCCAGCAAGATCATGGACAACCAGTTCCACGGCCGTGCGCTGGTGAAAATTGCGTAATCTTCAAATTTTCGTGACATATTCGCGCTAACCCCTCTCCTCCGTCATGCTTAGAAAAACGCCTGACGGAGGATGCCATGAAAACCCCAAAACTGACGGAAGCCGACGTAACGTCCGAATCTGTCTTTATGCTACAGCGCCGCCAGATCCTGAAGATGCTTGGCATCAGCGCCACGGCATTGACGCTTACCCCTGCGGCTCACGCCGACCTGCTCGACTGGTTTAAGGGCAACGACCGTCCGAAAGCGCCTTCGGGCGCGCCGCTCACCTTTACGAAACCGGCTCAATGGCAAAACACGCTGGCGCTGACGCCGGAAGATAAAGTGACCGGCTACAACAACTTCTACGAATTTGGCCTTGATAAAGCCGATCCTGCCGCCAACGCCGGCAGTATGAAAACCGATCCCTGGACGCTGAAGATTGACGGTGAAGTCGCGAAGCCGCTGACGCTGGATCATCACGATCTCACCACGCGCTTCCCGCTCGAAGAGCGCATCTACCGCATGCGCTGCGTTGAGGCCTGGTCGATGGTGGTCCCCTGGGTGGGCTTCCCGCTCCATAAGCTGCTGGCAATGGTTGAACCCACCAGCAACGCAAAATATGTCTCCTTCCAGACGCGTTACGCCCCGGACGAAATGCCGGGCCAGAAGGACAGGTTTATCGGCGGCGGGCTTGAGTATCCTTATGTCGAAGGTTTACGCCTGGACGAGGCAATGCATCCCCTCACCCTGCTGACCGTTGGCGTATACGGTAAAGCGCTCCCGCCGCAGAACGGCGCGCCTGTCCGCCTGACCGTGCCGTGGAAATATGGCTTTAAAGGGATCAAATCCATCGTCAGCATCAAGCTCACCCGCGAGCGCCCGCCTACCACCTGGAACCTGGCGGCGCCGGGCGAATACGGCTTTTTTGCCAACGTGAACCCGCACGTGGACCATCCGCGCTGGTCGCAGGCCACGGAGCGCTTTATTGGCTCCGGCGGCGCGCTGGACGTGAAGCGTCAGCCGACGCTGCTGTTTAACGGCTATGCGGATGAAGTGGCCTCGCTCTACCGAGGGCTGAATTTACGGGAGAATTTCTAAGTGCGCTTAACCGCAAAGCAGATAACCTGGCTGAAGGTGTTGCTGCATCTGGCCGGGTTGCTTCCTTTTATATGGCTCTTCTGGGCCGTCAGCCACGGTGCGTTTAGCGCAGATCCGGCGAAGGATATCCAGCATTTTACGGGTAGGATGGCTCTGAAATTTTTACTGGCAACCTTGCTGGTTTCACCGCTGGCGCGTTACGCTAAGCAGCCATTATTGATACGCACCCGCCGGCTGTTAGGGCTATGGTGCTTTGCGTGGGCAACGATACACTTAACCAGCTACGCGCTGCTGGAGTTGGGTATTAACAATCTGGCACTGCTGGGTCGCGAACTGGTGACTCGCCCTTATCTGACGCTGGGTATCGTGAGCTGGGTGATTTTACTGGCGCTTGCGCTAACATCCACGCAGTATGCACAGCGAAAAATGGGCAGACGCTGGCAGCTTTTGCACAACGTCGTCTATCTTGTCGCGATCCTCGCTCCCATTCATTACCTGTGGTCAGTGAAGATCTTATCCCCGCAGCCAATCCTTTACGCGCTGCTGGCCGTGGCGCTTTTAGCGTGGCGTTACAAGAAGTTCCGCCAGTGGTTCCGATAGTACGCGAAACTGTGCGTTTTCCCGCAGATTACTTATCAACCGCGAATCTTTTGCGGAATGCGGTTGATAATCTTCCCTGATAAGACCAGTATTTAGCTGCTAAATGCTACGAAATCGTTATAATGTGCGACTTTGGTTTTCCTGACAGGGGTTTTTAGCCTCTGAAAAGGTGACAATCGCGCTTCTTAGGTATATTTTGTTTTTTACCGGAGAATCGCAGGAGATAGCGGCACAATGGCTGATAAATTCCAGATCTTAGTTTTGAACGGACCGAACCTGAACATGCTCGGAACCCGTGAGCCAGAGAAGTACGGCACGCTGACATTGAGCGAAATTGTTAACCGTCTGGGTACGGAAGCAGCCTCGCTGGATGTGGATTTGGATCATTTTCAGTCTAACGCGGAGTACGCAATCATCGACCGTATTCATCAGGCTAAAGACAATGTGGACTATATCCTGATCAATCCGGCCGCGTTTACGCACACCAGTGTTGCTATACGCGACGCACTGCTTGCGGTGAATATCCCGTTTATCGAGATCCACCTGAGCAACGTGCACGCCCGTGAGCCGTTCCGCCACCACTCCTATCTGTCAGACATCGCTGCTGGCGTAATCTGTGGACTGGGTGCGGACGGTTATTCATACGCTTTACAGACAGCGGTAAAACGCCTGTCACAATCACACTAAACAAGAGTACGGAACCCACTCATGGATATTCGTAAGATTAAAAAACTGATCGAGCTGGTTGAAGAATCAGGCATCTCCGAACTGGAAATTTCTGAAGGCGAAGAGTCTGTACGCATCAGCCGTGCAGCCCCAGCCGCTAGCTTCCCGGTAATGCAGCAAGCTTACGCTGCGCCGATGATGCAACAACAGCCTGCGCTCGCCGCAGCCGTTGCACCAGTAGCAGAAGCCGCACCTGCAGCAGCTGCAGAAATCAGTGGTCACATCGTACGTTCCCCAATGGTTGGTACTTTCTACCGCACCCCGAGCCCGGACGCGAAGGCGTTCATCGAAGTGGGTCAGAAAGTCAATGTAGGCGATACCCTGTGCATCGTTGAAGCCATGAAAATGATGAACCAGATCGAAGCTGACAAGTCAGGTACCGTGAAAGCGATTCTGGTCGAAAGTGGTCAGCCGGTAGAATTTGACGAGCCGCTGGTCGTCATCGAGTAACGAGGCGCACATGCTGGATAAAATTGTTATCGCCAACCGCGGCGAGATTGCACTGCGTATTCTTCGTGCCTGTAAAGAGCTGGGCATCAAGACCGTGGCCGTGCACTCAAGCGCGGATCGTGATTTAAAACACGTATTGCTGGCGGATGAGACGGTCTGTATTGGCCCGGCTCCGTCCGTAAAAAGCTATCTGAATATCCCGGCTATCATCAGTGCCGCTGAAATCACCGGCGCGGTGGCTATTCACCCGGGTTACGGCTTCCTCTCTGAGAACGCCAACTTTGCCGAGCAGGTCGAACGCTCTGGCTTTATCTTTATCGGCCCGAAAGCCGACACCATCCGCCTGATGGGCGACAAAGTGTCTGCAATCACCGCGATGAAGAAAGCCGGTGTTCCAACCGTTCCTGGTTCTGACGGCCCGCTGACCGACGACATGGATGCTAACCGTGCTCATGCTAAACGCATTGGCTACCCGGTTATCATCAAGGCGTCCGGCGGCGGCGGCGGTCGCGGTATGCGCGTTGTGCGCAGCGATGCTGAACTGGCGCAGTCCATCTCCATGACCAAAGCTGAAGCGAAAGCGGCTTTCAGCAATGACATGGTGTACATGGAAAAATACCTGGAAAACACACGCCACATCGAAATTCAGGTGCTGGCTGACGGTCAGGGTAACGCGATCTATCTGGCAGAACGTGACTGCTCCATGCAGCGTCGTCACCAGAAAGTGGTCGAAGAAGCACCAGCACCGGGCATTACCCCGGAACTGCGTCGCTACATCGGCGAGCGTTGCTCCAAAGCGTGTGTCGACATCGGCTATCGCGGTGCAGGTACCTTTGAGTTCCTGTTCGAAAACGGCGAGTTCTACTTCATTGAGATGAACACCCGTATTCAGGTTGAACACCCGGTTACCGAAATGATCACCGGTGTTGACCTGATCAAAGAACAGCTGCGTATTGCAGCCGGCCAGCCTCTGTCCATCAAACAGGAAGAAGTTGTGGTGAAAGGCCATGCGGTAGAATGCCGTATTAACGCCGAAGACCCGAATACCTTCCTGCCTAGCCCGGGTAAAATCACGCGTTTCCACGCGCCGGGTGGCTTTGGTGTGCGCTGGGAGTCCCATATTTACGCCGGTTACACCGTACCGCCGTACTATGACTCAATGATCGGTAAGCTTATCTGCTACGGCGAGAACCGTGACGTGGCGATTGCCCGCATGAAGAACGCCCTGCAGGAGCTGATCATCGACGGTATCAAAACCAACGTCGATCTGCAGATGCGCATCATGAGCGACGAGCACTTCCAGAATGGTGGCACCAACATCCACTATCTTGAGAAAAAACTCGGTCTGCACGAGAAGTAAGACTGCATTGACGCTAAAAGGCCGGATTATCCGGCCTTTTTTATTTCTGGGGATTGCCGCACCCCATCATGTACAATCCCCGCTTTCTTCATCCACAAGGGACAAAAAATGGACAAGCGTTTTGTTCAGGCCCATAAAGAAGCGCGCTGGGCGCTGTGGCTGACCCTTCTCTATCTTGCTGCATGGTTAGTAACTGCTTACTTACCTGACTCCGCTATTGGCATTACCGGCCTGCCGCACTGGTTTGAAATGGCCTGCCTGCTGGTGCCGCTGGTCTTTATCCTGCTCTGCTGGGCAATGGTAAAATTTATCTATCGCGACATTCCGCTGGAGGACGATGATGCAGCTTGAAGTCATTCTGCCGCTTATCGCGTACCTGTTAGTGGTGTTTGGTTTGTCCGTTTACGCCATGCGAAAACGCACGACAGGTAGTTTCCTGAACGAGTATTTCCTCGGCAGCCGCTCGATGGGCGGCGTCGTGCTGGCCATGACGCTGACCGCGACCTACATCAGCGCCAGCTCGTTTATCGGCGGCCCCGGTGCGGCCTACAAATACGGGCTAGGCTGGGTGCTGCTGGCGATGATCCAGCTTCCCGCCGTCTGGCTCTCCCTGGGCATCCTGGGCAAAAAATTCGCTATCCTGGCGCGTCGCTACAATGCCGTGACGCTCAACGATATGCTGTTTGCCCGCTATCAGAGCCGTTTACTGGTGTGGCTGGCAAGCTTAAGCCTGCTGGTGGCCTTTATTGGCGCAATGACGGTACAGTTTATCGGCGGGGCACGCCTGCTGGAAACGGCCGCCGGGATACCTTACGAGACAGGCCTGATTATCTTTGGGGTGAGCATCGCGCTCTACACCGCGTTTGGTGGATTCCGCGCCAGCGTGCTGAACGATACGATGCAGGGTATGGTGATGCTTATCGGCACCATCGTGCTGCTGGTGGGCATTGTGCATGCTGCAGGTGGCCTGAGCCACGCCGTCGAAACGCTGGAAGCCATTGACCCGAAACTGGTCTCTCCTCAGGGGGCGGACGACATTCTTTCTCCGACCTTTATGACCTCATTCTGGGTGCTGGTGTGCTTTGGCGTGATTGGCCTGCCGCATACCGCCGTGCGCTGTATCTCTTACAAAGACAGCAAAGCCGTACACAGGGGCATCATCATCGGCACCATCGTGGTTGCCATCCTGATGTTTGGTATGCACCTGGCCGGCGCGCTGGGGCGCGCGGTTATTCCTGACCTCACCGTGCCGGATCTAGTGATCCCGACCCTGATGGTCAAGGTGCTTCCGCCGTTTGCCGCGGGGATTTTCCTCGCCGCGCCCATGGCCGCCATTATGTCGACAATTAACGCTCAGCTGCTGCAAAGTTCCGCTACGATCATTAAAGATCTCTACCTGAACCTGCGCCCCGAGCAGGTTGAAAACGAACGCCGCTTAAAGCGCATGTCTGCGGTGATTACCCTGGTTCTGGGCGCATTGCTTCTGCTTGCCGCATGGCGTCCGCCGGAGATGATCATCTGGCTGAACCTGCTCGCGTTTGGCGGCCTTGAAGCCGTCTTCCTGTGGCCGCTGGTATTGGGGCTCTACTGGGAACGCGCCAATGCTGCCGGCGCGCTGAGCGCCATGATTGTCGGCGGCGTGCTTTACGCCGTGCTCGCAACATTTAAAATTCAGTATCTGGGCTTCCATCCGATTGTGCCTTCGTTACTGCTAAGTTTACTGGCGTTTGTGGTGGGGAACCGTTTCGGTCAGCCCGTTCAACAACCCGCTATGATTTCTACTGATAAATAAAGAGTTTTGCCATGCCGTGGATCCAACTAAAACTGAATACAACCGGCGCGAACGCCGAAGAGCTGAGCGATGCGCTGATGGAGGCCGGTTCGGTTTCTATCACCTTCCAGGACACGCATGACACGCCGGTCTTTGAGCCGCTGCCGGGCGAAACCCGCCTGTGGGGTGATACCGACGTTATCGGCCTGTTTGATGCCGAAACCGATATGAAAGAGGTTGTCGCGATTCTGGAAAACCATCCTCTGCTGGGCGCGGGCTTTGTGCACAAAATCGAACAGCTGGAAGACAAAGACTGGGAACGCGAGTGGATGGATAATTTCCACCCGATGCAGTTCGGCAAGCGCCTGTGGATCTGCCCGAGCTGGCGCGACGTCCCGGACGAGAATGCGGTCAACGTGATGCTCGACCCTGGCCTGGCCTTTGGTACCGGCACTCACCCGACAACCTCGCTCTGCCTGCAATGGCTGGATGGCCTGGATCTGGAAGGCAAGACGGTGATCGACTTTGGCTGTGGCTCCGGGATCCTTGCCATTGCGGCACTCAAGCTGGGCGCGGCAAAAGCAATCGGGATCGACATCGATCCGCAGGCCATTCAGGCCAGCCGCGATAACGCCGAGCGCAACGGCGTGTCCGAGCGCCTGGAGCTTTATCTCCCGGATGCGCAGCCAGAAGCCATGAAAGCCGATGTGGTGGTTGCGAATATTCTGGCAGGCCCGTTACGTGAACTGGCCCCGTTAATCAGCGTGCTGCCCGTTGAGGGCGGTCTGCTGAGTCTTTCGGGTATCCTGGCGAGCCAGGCAGACAGCGTCTGTGAAGCCTATGCCGATCTGTTCGCACTCGACCCCGTTGTTGAGAAAGAAGAGTGGTGCCGCATTACCGGTCGTAAAAAGTAAGCATTTGGCGTGGTCATCTGACCACGCCTGTTTTCCTCTGATATCTCTCACTTCCCCAGCCATTCTCCGGTAAAATAACCCTACAAATCATAATGATAAATCATGATTTGAATTACAACAATTCACTGGAAGAATATTATGAATCACTTTACCGGCAAGGCAGCGCTGCTCGCGCTGAGTATGATCTCGGCTTCCGCTTTCGCATCACACTGGAGCTACGAAGGCGAAGGTGCACCGGAGCACTGGGGCGAACTGGATGAGGCCTACAAGACCTGTCAAAGCGGGATGAATCAGTCCCCCATCAATATTGATTCGACTGCCAAAGCCCATCTCTCCCCGCTGAAAACGGCTTACCGCGATGGTCCCGTGACGCTGACGAACAATGGCCATACTATCCAGGCGAGCGAAAAAGCCGACACGCGCGATAGCATCACGCTAGACAAGCAAAGCTGGACGTTACAACAGTTCCATTTCCACGCGCCGAGCGAAAACACCGTTCACGGTAAAAAATACGCGATGGAAATGCATCTGGTGCATAAAAATGCCAACGGCGATCTGGCGGTCGTTGCGGTGATGTTCGATAAAGGTGCCGCGAACCCTGAGCTTGAAAAGCTGTGGGCGGTCATGCCTCAACAGGCGGAGCAGAACGTCTCCATTACGCAGGATCTCGATCTCAACAAGCTGCTGCCAAAAGAGAAAACCTACTGGCGCTTTAGCGGCTCCCTGACCACGCCGCCGTGCTCAGAGGGGGTGACATGGATTGTCCTCAAACATCCGCTGACGCTTTCGGCCGAGCAGCTGGCAAAATTCACCCATACGATGCATCACGATAATAACCGTCCGGTACAGTCACTTCATGGCCGCGTTGTTGTTGAATAATGTCCATTTTCTGAACTGAGATGATGTTCTAAAATGCGACGCAGATCGCAAAGAACCGGCATAATCTGCTGCTAAAAACAGCAGATTATGCCGCTCAAGTGATGCATTTATTCAGAAATGATGAGAAGTTACGGGAAATTGTAAGCGCCCATAAAATAACCTGTTTCGTATAACATAATGATTTAAATAGTGAATAATTCTCAACAGAATGATTGACCGGCGATTCCTTGATCTACAACAGAGGATTGTTCAAAGTTTGGCCTTTCATCTCGTGCAAAAAATGCGTAATATACGCCGCCTTGCAGTCACAGTATGGTCATTTCTTAACTCATGCGCATCGGACACCACCAGCTCAGAAATCGCCTGATCGCAGCCCCAATGGCAGGTATTACCGACCGGCCGTTCAGGACGCTGTGCTATGAGATGGGAGCAGGTTTAACCGTTTCCGAGATGATGTCGTCTAACCCGCAGGTATGGGAAAGCGATAAGTCACGTTTGCGGATGGTGCACGTTGATGAACCAGGTATTCGTACCGTGCAAATTGCCGGAAGCGTGCCTGAAGAGATGGCAGATGCCGCGCGTATCAACGTGGAAAGTGGCGCCCAAATTATTGATATCAATATGGGTTGCCCGGCCAAGAAAGTGAATCGCAAGCTTGCAGGTTCAGCCCTTCTGCAATACCCCGACCAGGTGAAGTCTATCCTGACGGCGGTTGTCAGCGCGGTGGACGTTCCTGTTACGTTAAAGATTCGCACGGGTTGGTCGCCGGAACACCGTAACTGTGTAGAGATTGCCCAACTGGCCGAAGACTGTGGCATTCAGGCCCTGACCATTCATGGACGCACTCGCGCCTGTTTGTTCAATGGTGAAGCTGAATACGACAGCATTCGGGCAGTTAAGCAGAAAGTTTCCATTCCGATTATCGCGAATGGTGACATTACTGACCCGCTTAAAGCCAGAGCTGTGCTCGACTATACGGGAGCTGATGCTCTGATGATAGGACGTGCAGCTCAGGGAAGACCCTGGATCTTTCGGGAAATCCAGCATTATCTGGACACTGGGGAGCTGCTTGCCCCCCTGCCACTGGCAGAGGTTAAGCGCTTGCTTTGTTCGCATGTTCGGGAATTGCATGAC
>Ga0207655_1002890_pt1 | contig 13252 bp, 10 predicted proteins | sample KBSM44metaG_FD_184398 | JGI IMG/M metagenome (GOLD analysis project Ga0207655, IMG submission 184398) | Miscanthus rhizosphere microbial communities from Kellogg Biological Station, Michigan, USA - KBS M4-4 metaG (SPAdes) (version 2) | ecosystem: Host-associated > Plants > Roots > Rhizosphere >...
TGAGCATGGCTGCCGGCATTGTTCTGACGAAACGTTGGGGAAGGCCCGACGGCGTGGGGCTGCTTGGGTTTACCGGCCTTCAGTTGGCGATGGGTGGGGTGATGCTGCTGCCGGTAACGCTGCTGGTCGAAGGGTTGCCGACGTCGGTTACCTTCCCCAATCTTGCGGGCTTTGCGTACCTCAGCGTCATTGGTGCGTTGGTGGCTTACGCCGTGTGGTTCCGGGGGATTCAGCGGCTGCCCACGATGGTGGTCTCGTTCCTGGGATTCCTGAGCCCGCTCGTGGCGACCGTGCTGGGGTTCGCGTTCCTGGGGGAGGCGTTGTCGGGCTGGCAGATTGTGGGCGCGGTGTTGGTGCTGGGGTCGGTGTATTTGGTGCAGCGGGCTGGGTCCGATGCGGGGCGGCCGGTGCCGGGAAAGGTGAAAGTGCTTAGCTGACGGGTGGAGTTCTGATGCTTGTCCCGCAGGGGTGGCGGGAGGACGATCGAATTAGCCGTAGCGCTGGAATGCGCTGGCGGTGTTGTGTCGTCGCGGCCCCGAGCCGTATCCAGGAGGCAGTGCTCATCGGCTGGACGTAAGCCGGACTGGCGCTGGCCCCGAGGTCTTACTTCGCGTTCAAGTTGGTGCGTTGATGAACCGCCATGGCTGGCTCGTTCGACTGGCTGGAGTGATGGTCGCATCGATGCTGGCCGGATCGGTGCTTGCCGGGTGCACATCACCGGGCCCGCCGCCGTCGCCATCGCCTTCGGCCTCGCCGTCGCCGTCGTTCAGCGACGCTGAGGCCATCAGCTCCCTGGAGTACGCGATGCAGACCTTCATGGACCAAGACGCTGTGGCTGTCCTCGCCCAGCTGCGGTGGCCGGGTGGTGAATGGTCGAAGGCTTACGGAGTGCGCGACCTGGACACAAGGCAGCCGGCCAGGCCGCAGGATCGAGTCCCCGTTTCAAGCGTTACCAAGACCATGACGGCAGTTTCTGTGTTGAAACTCGTTGACGACGGACTGATCGCTCTTGATGATCCCGTCAACGGGCTTTTGGAGAGCTTTGGGGTTGGTCTCAAACCTCCCGTCCCGATCACTCTGAGGCAATTGCTCTCCCAGACGTCGGGAATGCCAGATTACCGAGACGTGATGATCCGGAGCTTGGAGGACTTTGTGTCTGCTTCCTCTCAGGGGCTGACCACCCCGCAGGCTCTTCGGCTCGCCGGCACGTTGCCTTGGGAAGCACGAACTGTCGGGCTATTCCAATACTCCGACTCGAACAACCTGGCATTGGGACTGATCCTGGAAAAGTTCCGTGGCGAGTCGTATCCGCAGATTCTTCGCGACGACATCATCAGCCCGCTCGGGCTGACCCATACGACTATCGACGAGGAGGAGCCGGACGCTCCTGACTTGGTCAAGGGCTACGTGAGCGTCCGAGGCAAGCGCGTCACCGGTGGCCCGGTCCTGGAACAGCTGGGTTCCCCGCTGCCAGTCGTGGTCTCGACCATGGCCGACGTCAATGACTTCATAGCTGCCCTGTTTGCTGGCCGGGTCTTGTCCGCCAGTTCGTTGACGGAGATGAAGAAGGTGGTGATCGGACCCTTTGCGTTGGGGCTGGTCAAATGGTCCCCGGACTGCAGCGGCGCACCACGTTTCTTCACGAAAGGCGGTTTCCTCGACTTCCGGAGCGTCGCCCTCAGCTCCGACGATGGGCGATACCAAGCGTCAATGGCCGTGTCTCCTGCTCCGGAGCCGTCATTGCGGGCGGGTGAGGACTTGGTGGACGAACGCGATTTGATGAGCAGCCAGATGCTGTCGGCTCTGATGGAGGTGCAGGATCGGCTGTGTGGGTAGGGGTGCTGGGCGGGTTGGCCGGAACAGGGGGGGGTGATGCCGTCCAATGATCTGGCAATTAGGGCTTCGGGATACATAGAACTGCATTGACATAACAACCTATTCCGACATGCTTAGACCTACGTAAGCAGATGCCGTTAAGGACGGCAGCTGCTGCTAGAAACTAGCTAGCGGGCATTCGCTCACCGGGCTAAGGGGCATAGATGACTAGATCTGCGATGAGATCACCAGCACGCTGGTGGAATGAGGAGACCACGGAACGCTATTGGATGGAAGTCGTGAACGTTGCGCCGTGGGGCAAGAAGCTTATTGCCCCGGATGCTCCACGCTACGCTCTGATGCACGATGTCCGGGTAGGTGATGTTGTCTTACACTGGGTTGCCAAAAACAATCCTATGAGATCAAAACCGGGCATGTACGGTGCCTCTCTAGTTGCGGACAAACTGCGAAACCGCGCGGATAAGTGGTTGGGGAAGCCGGCAAATGTTATTCCCCTGACAGGCTATACCCCGCTTTCCCAGCCCTATCTACTTTCTGAACTTAGGACTAAACATCAGGAAGACATACTGATTGTCCGGACCATGCTTGAACTAAAATTTGCGGCTGCTGATCTCAAAATATATTTTCCATTTCACAGGCACCCATCGAGCGGCCTCAAACCGAATCAGGGGTACCTGTTTAAGCTGCCAGCCGAGGTTATTACCAAGGTTGGGAGGTTATTGCCTGAAAATTGGGAGCACCCTAGTCGGTCAGTTAACATATCGGATGTTGAACGAAACGGCATGGAGGAGCGTCAGCGATACGCCGGAATCTGTGCAGATCCGGCGTTGAAAAAAGCCATTGAGGAACATGCCGTACGGCAGGCTACAGCACACTATGAGGCTGCTGGGTTCACAGTGACGGACGTGGGTGCCTACCGGTCCTTTGATCTGCTTGCAACACGACGCGGGGAAGAACGTCAGATCGAAGTCAAAGGCTCGCAAGGGCGTGTCGACAAAGTGATCCTGACACGAAATGAGGTGGCGCATGCGTACGAGAGTGAACACACGGATCTCGTTGTCGTTGCGGAGGTCCTATGGAAACGCAACAGCGATGGAGCAATCTGTACGGCAGACGGCCTGATGAGCATTCATTCGGATTGGCATCCCACGCCGGGACGGTTGAGTCCGCTTACCTACGAGTATCTTCTGGATTAGGGTACGTCCGCATTAGTCGGGTGTACTGTCTGAGGTAGACCCTGATGTTCGTCGCATTAGATGGAGATCAAGACAAGAAGAGGTATCCATTTCTAATGGGCGAATCGTTAAAGGCTTCACCGGGTAGTTCGACCACGCCAGCACCCCATCCGGGCATTATGCCGAAAAAGAGAGCAGTCGTTGGTGACGGTCGGCGTCCAGGCAGATCCAACAGCCCAACAATCCAGTCCGCAGGCGACATTGTAGAGAAGGTTTGCCGGAATCATTCTGAAATCGTCCAGCTCTTGGCGGCATTAGGAATGGACGTTCATATGGCCATACACGAGTGGACTGCTTGGGCGACGCCGACGGTCATCGACGCGCTAGTCTCGCCTACACCAACGCCGGATCAGATCGTGTTGGCCTGGAGAGGAGTGCTTGACAGACGGAGTACAGAGACATCGCCGCTGATTGAACTAATGCTTCTTGAATCTCACATCTCGAAAAACATCGCAACAGTCAGTGCTGCGCTCCCCGCGAGGTTCCGTATCGGTAAGACACTAACGGTTTGTCGTGAACGGGTGGCGATAGCACTCCATGATTGGGCGCGCGAGGTAAACTGGCAGAGGCCTATCATCTTCATTCGCTGCCTCAAGCTCGCAAGAAAATATTTTGATGATTTGCTAGAACAGCAGCAACCTACCTTGCCTTACTCCAAGGAATTTACTGGCAGGTTCGGAGTCTCATGTGTTTTAATTTCGAGATTTGAATCGGTGAGTGAAGAGCAGCTTCTCAAGGCTTATAATTCCCTTCTTGTGTCGATTGAACAGGGGAATAAGAGAGTCTATGCCGTGCCCTATATCGAAGAAGCTCTGCTGCGTCTGTATGACGTCTCGGGAGAGGTTCGCTACCTACAAATGCTTGGATCATATCAGGGCAGTCCAGGATCAAATCAGGCATCCTGTGATCTAAACCAGGTTGAAGGCTATCTCAAACTTTTAGATAATACGTCGAATCGGGCCGTATCTAAAATTTGTTTGGACTCTGCCGAGAAGTGGCTTAGAAGGAGTAACCGCGATAGTACTCAGGAAGATAGGGTAAGACGCAATATGTTGTATAGTCTACTTCGCATAGCGCGAAAGAGACATGCAGGTGGCCAGCGGTTAAACGCTCGCGGGGCCTCATTTCCGTTTGGAATTCGAAATGAAAGCACTTTTGATAAAAACCTCCTGTTTGAACTTGCCCCGAACGTTATCTCTACTCTCAAGCGCAAGGCTCGCAACGGCGACCCACTGAGTAGAACGATCTCCGCGGACCTTTGCTCCTTCATGGCTCGGGCAAGTCCTGACAGGCATTCTTCAGTTATTTATTTACAAGATGCCCATTCTCTCCGCTCTGAAGGGCTCGATTACGGTAGACGACCGTTTCCCCGATTGGAGGATGAGCGAAGTCGACTGTCGGATGCCGTCGATGAATTACTTCTTGCCCAGCTAACGAAAAATAATTCGAAGCGACGAATCGCCCTTGGGGAATTATTGATTGAGGCTTCGCAAAGCTCGGATTCAGCCTTTGCGTTGACGGCGATTGCGACTGACTTGGAAAGTAACGGAGCCTTTGAAATCGCTCCGCCACTTCCCGGAGATAATCAGAATCCGAGTTGGGTAGAGGCGATTCGCCGAGGTGACTCCGCAGCGATACTGTCAGACGCCGCACGTCGAGCCGTGGGTAGCCATGACCTTCGACGCCGGGATCTCGGAGGTCGTAGTAGCGTTGCGACTGTCGAAGACCATTTGGGTCTCACGGACAGAACGTTTGTTTTCAAACCGACAACGCTCCTTAATTGGCAAAGAGAGATATCACGGTCAGAGCGTATTGAGGCTGAAATCGTCAGTCGTGGTCTGCAGCAGAATTTCAAACTCATTGAACACATATGCATAACAGAAGCAAGTGTGCTACCGGAGGCACGACATCAGCAAGACATCGTCAGTGTAAGACGATTCACGAGGGCTTCAACATTGGACGAGTTTGTCCATATTTTCCCTGAAAGGAAAATGGATGCTTTGGTGGACTGTGCAAGGTATTTGGCCCTATTCCAAGAAATTGAATCCCCGTTTACAGCCTTAACTGGCATTCGAAGTGACCTTAAAAATAAGGAAATAGGTAGATGGCTCCGCGGATCACTCAAAGTTCCGGATGTCCCAGCTGTATTCGAATCATGGTGGAAAATCGTATCCAAGGTTCCAGCCCTGCCTCGGAGGGATGCTCACCCACATAACTGGCTCATAGAAAGAGGTGGGGCAGTAGTTGCGATAGACCTGGAGGCAACTGGATGTCGACCAATGGGATACGAGCTCGCTCAACTTACGGATGATCGGCCATTGTTCGAGGTGGGAGATTGGACGGCGCGCGAGTTGATCTTTGATGCCTATTTCTCATCCCTTCAAGAGGGCGGACCGCATGTTGTTGAGCGTTCCGACGCATGGCAAGCGTACCGAGCAAGTGTTCTAGCGCGAGCGGTCCGAAACCTTACAGACCCTACTAGCGAAGAAATCCTGGTAACTCATGGTAGGAGTTTGTTGTCACTATTTGCTGAGGGCGATACGAATGATCCCCTCTCCTCTATTTCACTCGCCGTTCTTGACGCCTGGAACACTAAACGGGGCTTGAAGGCCACTGATTCGCCATATCTTCTTTCTGAATCGGATAGGAGGAGAATCAGTAAAGCTCTTAGCTATCATCTTCGTCATGATCCTGAGTTAGTTCTTGAAGATGGCGGTTGGATCGATATTGGGTCTCTTTCTGAGCATGTCTCTGCAAAGGGAATGAGTCTTTCGGTAAACAAAATTCTCTCAGTAGCTCAGGCGGCCGATGAAGAGAGATTTGAGGTTGCCCGCGATCGGATCAGAGCCTATTATGGTCATTCGCGAGCCGTTGAAATGAACTACGAAAAGTCTGTGTGTGATTCCCCCCTATTTCATGCGATGCCTTCAGCGAGTGTCAGTCGTTTGATCGACGAAGGTGACGGGCTGACACCCCAGCAGAGGCAATGGGTCCATCTCACCACGGATCCATCACGAGCGATTCGTGCGGGAAGACGGCACGGACATCCTGTTCTGCTAGAAATTGATCCAACCCAGTTGCAAGACCTCGTTTTTGCTGCGGGGGTAACCTGGCTGGCTAAATTGGTTCCACTGAGTAGTATCCGGGTTGTTCCGCTGAGAAAGTATCCCTAGAAGCGTTACGATGCTGAGTATTCTTATTAATGCGTTGACTCGGGCAGTATTATTAGCCAACTAATTTAACGACATGATTTCCAGATTATACGAAAGACACAAGCGGGAACATGAATCGCTGGACGGTAAACAGCGAATGTGTCCCCTAACCGTACGTGTCGTACACCCCAGCATCCGAGACGCCGGCCAGTCAAACAGGGCCGTAGCTCCTGTTCAGCTACGGGTTTGGCCAAGTGGCCTAGAGGCCGTCATCATCATTTATATCGGGAGCCTCACTAAGCACCGATCCCACGAGTTCGGTCACATTTATCGAGTCAGAGCTCGGTGCGGGACGACCTTCTGCTACTGCAAGCCGCTGAGCTGCCAGGTAGGCAAGTCTTACCGACTGCACCACGAGTACCCGTCGCAGGCCTACGGTAACCTTGCCCCGTTCGCGTACCACATCGGCCAGCCGTGAGACTGTCTCAGCCCGTCGTGCGATTCGGATGTCGGCATGTCCGCGTTCCACGCGATGAAGGGGTGTAATGAGTTCCGCTTTGAACGAGCGTGGCAGAGTCACAGGATTCGAAACGGGTGGTATTTTCTCGTTGAGGATAGCTTTGAAGCGACTATCTTCGATTGCCTTCAGATATGCTGAGTACTCGTAAGCATCTAGCCGCTGTGAAACTAACTTCCGCTGTTCCTTCGAGGCCTGATTTGGTTGTTCTTCGAACTCCCATAGAGGCCAGATCTCGACAGCTGCGACTTCCAAGGGATCCAGTACCCGCATAGCGACGGCGTCCGTTCGCTGGTTAGTTAGGTGCCTGGCCACTCGTCCCGAGAGCTTCTCACGCGTTTGACCGACGTAAATAGGCTCACCGTCATAGTCGTAGAAGGCGTAGATACCAAACTTCGCAGTGCCGATTTTACGACCTAGCTCGTCTACACTTTTCATGAAGCTCTTAAGCTCGTTACGAAACTGACGCACGTCTTCCGCAGGAAGTGAGTCGATAGGAGTTGAGGTTTTTATCCCCGGCAGTTTTGCCTCACTGCGGGATGACATCAGACGGCTACTGACTCTAGGCGAGCTACTTGATTCAGCTCACCTCTAATGAGTGGAGCTAAATAGTTTTCCGCGACCCATTGCACTGCCGGTACGACAACCGCATCTCCAAAACCGAAGAGTATCTGGTTGTCCCTGAGGTTAGACAGATTGTAGTCGGGTGCACCCATTAGCCGGGCGTATTCGAGGGGCGTCATCCACCTTACGGAGACCTTCCCTTGGCCCGCCATCACGACGGCTTGCTTTGACGACCCGCCACGCGCCGTTCTCAGGCAACCTGAAATTTCATCTGCACGAATCTCCCAAACTGGGATTCCTCTGCGAGTGCGCCGATATGCAGTTCGAAATGTTGTCCGTTGTGAGTCCCGCATCGTGTTCAACCGCTCAAGCTGCACAGCGGAGAGCGATTTTAGGAACTTCGATAGTCGCTCTTCTTCCCACCAGCGGCTGTCGTAAGCATCCATTTTTTCGATGACGTCGGCTAGACCAAACGCCTTCATCGCTGGCGGTTCCGGAAGCGCGGCACGATGCGTTCGCAATGTTGGGTCCTGGAATATACCTTGCAGCCACTCTGGCCGAAGTGTTGATACATCGTTTGAGTCCTCAACTGGAACCTCGATGCTGCCGACTATGAAGATGCGTGGCCGTGATTGTGCGACGAACCTCCGACCATCGATGGCCAATATGTCGACGCTGTAGCCCAGGCTGTTCAGTTCCCTTACGAGAGCCGCCATGTCGTCTCCACCATGGGAAGTTGCTAAGCCGTTCACATTCTCCAGGGCAATGACGGGGGGCTTCTTGTCATCCAGCTCCGCCAGAATACGGGTGAAGTGAAAAAAAGTACCCGACTGCCGGCCTGAGAGTCCCCGCCTGTCGCCCGCTAGGGACAGATCTGTGCACGGGAAACTGGCCCAGGCAAAGTCCAAGTCATCCGGAAGTTGACTTGATTTAATCAAGGCCACGTCGCCTAGTGCGAAGTCGTGGTCGCGGCCGAAGTTTCCCTCGTACATCTCCTTCTTTGCCGGTTCGAAGTCGTTTGCCCACACCACGTCGAAACCCGCGGGTTCGAGTCCGGCTCGCGCCAAGCCTATACCCGCAAAAAACTCAGCTGCTTTCATCTGCATGCGTGGCACGGGGGGACATGACTGAATAAGGCTCATAGGACAACCGTACTTGCGTCGAGACACAGGCAGCTAATCCGGCACTGCCCGATAGAGACGTGTCTTCCCAGTTGAGCAATCTTGGTTCCTGCGCTCACGAAGTATCACGGACGCGGGGCATCAACGCTCCGCGTCTGGGTCGCCCCCTTAGCTCGTAATAGCATAGGGGCATGCCTCCTGAGCTGAAGACAAACAGGTTCCTGACCGTCGAACAGGTATCTGATGAGCTAAACGTTTCAGTTGCCCAGATCAGAGCCCTTTTACGGAACGGCGATCTACGAGGCATACAGCTCGGTGGCCGGAACGTGTGGCGCATTGGTCTCGTTGACTTGGAAGACTACATTGCTGAGGCCTACCGCCGCACGGCCCAACGGATCGCTAACGGCGACGTCGAGCACGGCGGTCTAGGCGGGCATTCATAGATTCGTCGGGATCTCAATGAGCAAGGAGGGGTCGGGCTCTGCACGGGCAACCCGTTCGTTGTAAGTCTCCAGCAGCGAGCGAAGACCGCCCTGAATCTTCGAGTTACTGAATCCAGCCATCTCCTCTACGTTCAGACCGACGAATGTTTCGATGGAAAGAATGGACGTATTAGGCAACACCCCAACCATTTCAGCGATCTGTTTCGCTGCCAGCAGCTTATTTTCAGGAACAAGAACCACCGGGCGAAAATTATTTCTAATGTTCTCAGCGCACCGGCCGGCCATGAGTTTCTCCCCTGGGCTCATTGTTACGTGGAATACTGTATCCCTAATTTGAAAATCACCAGCACGTAGCGTTGGCAGGTCTGCGGTTGTGTATCCCTCATTTCCTACCTCGACATCGGGGAATCGTAAGGAGAGTTTGGCCCCAACCAAGTGTTGGGCAACCGCCCCAGCTACGTTTCCTCCCCGAGACGACGCAGCGTCCAGCAATAGGCCTATCGCAATATGAGTCGGTCTTCCGACGCGAATATCAGCTTCTATTCGTTTCTTGGAAAAATATTCCATCTGGATAAGCCGCACAAACCACTTCTCCATAAGGCCTCCGAGACACTCCCGATCATCATCGGAGATAGCGGGCATGATGACCGCGGCGTATTCGTTGAATAGGGACCTCAATTCCAAGGCCAGGTCCATACTTCCGCGCGATGTTCGCCCTCCTTCCGAGGTAAAAGGGCGTTGCTCACCGTATAAGCGTAAGGATTTGGAAATTGAATCACCGCTGAGACCCTTCACTTGCCCCTTTGCAGTCTTTATCGCAGACATCTGGATGGGCAATGCTTCGCCCATTTTCCTGCTTACAATAACGCCAACAGTCATTACGTTGGTGTTCAGAGAGCCTGATACCGACCGTTTGCTGTCTACCCAGTCCTGCACTAACGCAACGAGGTTAGCAAAGCAGTCGTCCATGAAAGTGGTGCGGCTCATAAAAGCATTTGGTCCGTTCGTTTGGGAGGAGGACTAGAAACGATCGGACTTCGACCAACCCAGCCTTGCTCTGTCGAGAGAAATGTACCTTGAATGTGTCCAAGAGGCGTATGTCCGCACGGTTGTGGCCGAAGACAGATTCATGCACCCGTCGTACTTACACTAGCGGTCTATGCAGATGATGTCGCCGAACTGCGAGGTAGCCGAATACGCGATGGAGTGCAGCTGCGCGCGACCTGGTGGCATGAGTCTCTGCCCAGAGAGCAAGTGATCCGCGGCCCGTTGAACACGGACAGCTCGCTTGTCTTAGATTAGGGCCCTCGTGTAGGAAGGCCTCCGTGTCGACGTGGTTGCTGCCAGATCCATCCGGCAGTCCGCATTCTGCGCCAGGATGCGGGACGTCCCGGATTGTTACCCGCGCACCCATCGAATGATAGCTCTACCTTTATGCCCCACCCACGGATTGTTACCCGGGTGCTACTGCGTGCGGCTCAATCAGCGTAGATTGGCAACGTGCGTGAATCCTGGACAACTTCACCTTTAACTCGAAGGGCAATGCAAGGGAACCCCTCGAGACACCAGCCCGGAACTGGTGGTGCGCGGATACTACACGCCTGCGGACTCCGCTATTGAGTGAATTTTCGACCACTCCCAGAACTGCCGACATAGTGTTGACACGCGCTCGAGTCGCCGTCTTCATTGATGGGTGTTTTTGGCACGGGTGCCCCCGCGCATTGTCGAGGCTCAAGGTCTAATGTGCTGTCCTGGGAAACGAAAATATCGAGGAATCGAAGCCGCAACTTCGAGACTACGCGGAGTCTGCAGGAGGCGGGCTGGACAGTTGTCCGATTCTGGGCACACGAAGACCCAACGTTCATAGTGAAGGGAGTGAGCATTGCACTTCCTCCGCCCATTAATAGATCCAAGGTATAGCCGACTTGGTTACGTGGGTCATGGCTAGTTCTTCGCGGGCGGGGGGCTACTCGGGTCAACTAAAGCTCAAAGTAACTCCTGTTCATTTGGCCCTTGCTGTAGGCAAGGCGTGTGATTCAGGAACCTGCAGCTTGAAATTCGATCGAATATGATGTCGTACTTAGAGCGCACCAAGTCAATGGCCGTGCGCCGTCGTGTCCATGCGGAACGTTGTTCACTGGGGGTACCAGTGGCGACGCCGGGTCTTGGTTCTTGGAATCTGGACAGGCGACGGGCCCCGCGAATCATGAAGCGGCACTAGATGGCCCGCAGTTGCACTTTTAAAATTTGCGATGAGTCTGCTTTACTCGAAGTGTGACGAACATAGAAGCCGACCAGGACGTACTCGACGCCGTCTTTGCAGAGTACAAAACCGCCAAGTACCCAACCGAGACTGATGGTGCTGCTTTCGAGTATTTCTCTGCTGAGCAGTTCATGAAGGAGTACGCACCAACCGACGGTGATATTCGCCGTGGTGTCATTGGAAAGTCAAAGGATGGAGGCATTGATTCGTTCTTTGTTGTCCTGAATGAAAATGAAATTCTTGACGTTGACAGTCCTGTCGTGGCGGGCTCGTCTTCTGCGGTATCTGCCATTGGTCTGGGGCCGATTCTGGACGTAATCGTCATTCAGTCTAAGTGGACGTCTTCTTGGCAAAGTGACCCGATCACGAGGGCACGGGACACGCTCGAACAGCTTCTGGACCGCTCAGTAAATGAAGTTGAGTTCGAATCCGTCTACGACACTCGGCTTTTAGAGCGGACGCGAATTTTTCGGCTTGCATATACAAATCTGCTGGCCAAGTCGCCGGTAGTTCGGGTAACATTTCGATACGTGACAAAAGGTCCCACGAAGAACCTCGACGATTCAACGGACCAAAGAAATAAAGCCGACCTACTCCGAGAAGCAATCGAACGACTGATGCCATCGGGTAGTAGTATTACAACCGAACTTGTGGGTGCCACCGGCATGTGCGCCGTTCTGCGGAGCGCTCCGGCCACTATGGTGGCGATTGAGTTCAGCAGCGGCGTTGTCAAGGCCGCGGACTCCTTCGTGGGACTAGTGACTATCAGGGACTACTTAGCTTTCATACAGCGAGAGGGTACTAATGAAATTAGGGCCGGTCTCTTTGAATCGAACGTCCGAGACTTCGCAGGCGAGGCGGCAAAAGTAAATTCTCTAATTAAAGAGACAATTTCCACTGACGACCCGACGTCGTTTTGGTGGCTTAATAATGGCGTGACGATCCTCGTAGACGATGCCACCGACGTTCCTCCTCGGGGAGTCAACCTCACCCGCCCCCTTATCGTGAACGGGCTTCAGACGACGAGGGTTATTCACGCTGCTTCCGTATCGAGGGAGATTCCGAAGTCCCGGCTCGACCAGTCAATCTTAGTTCGTATCATCAAGTCGCCCGACCCAAATATACGAGATGCTGTCATTGCCGGGACAAACCGTCAGACCAGCATCACCAGCGTTCAATTACGAGCGACTGAACTCCTCCACCATCAAATCGAAGAGTACCTACCGACTATCGGTTGGCACTATGAGCGACGGCGGCATCAGTACAGGGGGTTGAGCCTACCGGCTAAACGGGTTGCCTCCATCAATGAGCTTGCTCAGGCGATGATCGCGATCAGTCTTGCCCGCCCCGCGGACGCACGAGCACGCCCATCAAGTCTGATAAACGACCCGGAGATCTACGACCAACTTTTCCCGGCCGACGCTGACCGCCTTCAATACGGTGTTGCGCTTCAGGTAATGGAAGTCGTTGATGAGTACATCCAATCACCTAAGGGTCGGGGCATCTTGGATGATCCAAGCAACACACGTTACTACGTTGCTACTGGATACGTGATGAAGAAGCTCAAGGCGAAGAAGGCATCTTCAATCAAATTCGCCTTAAATGCTCCACGGGTTTCTCCCGTGTCCATGGATGGTCAACTCGATACTGTTATGAAGGCAATTAAGATTGCAAGCGATAGAATCTCGGCAGCGAAACCCAGTCTTTCTCGCGATCAAATCTTCAAAGGTAGCGATCTCATGGGGGAATTCATGACCGAGTTGTTCCCCCCTAGGAAATAGTCTCTTAGCCGGAGCGGACACTTTCTTCGACTTAGTGGAGAAGCTCCAATTGGCATTTTATAAGGTCAGCCATGATGCCTTTCGCATCCCTCGCGTGGGCCGAGCCACAGTCCTGCTGTTAGCTGTTTTGACTCTGCAGTTCACCAAAGTGATCGACGGGTTGTGGAGCATGACGCTCCTGGTGCTTATAGGGGCCCCGACGACGGTGGCTTGGGTGATTCTTGAGCGGCGCCAGGGCGCCGAGAAGATGCGGGATTCGGCTTAACCCGTTCTATCATCTACCAGGGTCAAGACGGTGTGCCGTACCAGCCCAAGGTGCTGTCGGCGTCGTCGTCTATTT
>Ga0207655_1002891_pt1 | contig 13252 bp, 14 predicted proteins | sample KBSM44metaG_FD_184398 | JGI IMG/M metagenome (GOLD analysis project Ga0207655, IMG submission 184398) | Miscanthus rhizosphere microbial communities from Kellogg Biological Station, Michigan, USA - KBS M4-4 metaG (SPAdes) (version 2) | ecosystem: Host-associated > Plants > Roots > Rhizosphere >...
CTTCATCGCGTCGGTTCTGCACGCCAACGATCCCGAACGCCGCCGCATCCGTCTCGCCGAGCGCGAGCGCGAGCAGCGCGAGCTCGAATGGCAGCGCCGCCGACAGATTCTGCCCTACCTCTGAACCACCGGTCGGGGGTGCCGCCAACCGGCACCCCCGACCCCTCCTGAAGGAAATGTCATGACCACCACCCTCACCGGACTCGAGTTCCGGGCACTGACCATCCCCGCCTCGATGGACGCCGACGACGCCGCCGACTTCCGCGAGTTCACCCGCGTGCGAAACCTCGTCTACCGCGAGATCGCCGGTAACGACGACGACGCCATGGCCGCCGAGGAGTTGCTGCCGCACTATCAGCCCGACCCCGACGAGATCCGTCTGGCCTGGGCTGTGATCCGGGGCGGCGCGTTCATCGGCCGTGTCGGCGTCGACATCCCCCTGGAAGAGGGGTCGCGCAACGCGTTCTGCCTGATCGAATTGTTGGCCGCCCATCACGGCATCGGGATCGGGTCGGCCGGTCACGCGCTGATCGAACAGGCGGCTCGCGAGCACGGTCGCTCCATCCTCCAGTCGTGGGCGCAGCATCCGGATGCCGAAGGCGACCGCCTGCACGCACCCACCGGCTTCGGCTCGATTCCGAAGGATCATGCGGCACGCTTCTATCTGCGCCACGGCTACACGCTCGAGCAGATCGAGCGGCAGAGCGAGCTCGACCTGGCCACGTCGGAGCAGACCGTAGCACGCCTTCGGGACGAAGCCGTCGCCGCATCCAGCGGCTATCGCGTCGTCCAGTGGCAGGCGCCCACGCCGGTGGAGTACGCGGAGGGCTTCGCGTGGATGAAGTCACGGATGTCGACCGACGCCCCGAGCGCCGACCTCGAGTTCGATGAGGAGGTGTGGGATGCCGAGCGCGTCGCGCGCCACGACGCGAAGTACCTCGAGTCGGGTCGGATCAAGCTCGTCACGGCGGCGCAGCACATCGCTTCGGGCGACCTCGTCGCCTTCAACGAACTCGTCCTCGGGACGGATCCTGCCGGCCCGAGCCACCAGGAGGACACATTGGTCCTCCGCGAGCACCGAGGCCACAAGCTCGGTCAGCTCGTCAAGTGCGTCGGCCTGCAGACCTGGCGCCGCGACATCGCGCCGGCATCTTCGAAGGTGATCACGTACAACGCCGAGGAGAACCGTCCCATGCTCGATATCAACGAGGCGATCGGTTTCGTTCCCGTCGCGTACAACGGCGCCTGGAAGAAGGTGCTGGCGTGACCCGGTCAGCGGACGTGACGATTCGGCCGATCCGCGTACCGGCGTCGATCGATGAACCCGAGATCATCGACCTGGAAGCGCTGCGGCAGTTGCGCAACGCGCACGCGCGTCTCGTCCACGGCTCCTCCGCATACGACATGACACTCCCTCAGGTTCTCGCCGCCTGGCAGGACCAGGCCGACCGCGCCGTGGTCGGACGGCTCGCCGAGTGGGGCGGCGAGATCGTCGGAACCGCGGGAGTCGACTACGTGGCGGACGAGCGATCACGAACGGCCGGCGTCAACGTCCGCGTTCGCGAGGATCGACGGCGTCATGGCGTCGGCACAGTCCTGCTCAAGGAGACCGAGGCGGTCGCCGCCGACCTCGGCCGCTCGGTTCTGCAGGCGTGGACGGAGCATCGACCCACCGCCGAGCTGAACGGTCAGCCGGTGCTCCCGGCCGCGACCGGGTTCGGGGCGGTTCCCCACGACGCCACGGCCGGTTTCGCGCTCGCGCACGGATACCGCCTCGAACAGGTCTATCGGCAGAGCACACTCGAGCTCACCACGGCGCGGGAGCGCATCCTTGAGCTGGGAACGGAGGCGCGAGGGCACGCGGGCGACGACTATCGCTACGAGAGCTGGCTCTCGCCAACACCCGCGTCTCTGGCGGGCGCCCTCGCTCAGTTGAAGGCGCGAATGGCGACCGACGCTCCGTTCGGGGCCGTCGAGGTCGAGGACGGCACGTGGGATGCCAAGCGCATCGCGCGCATCGAGGCCCACGACACGGTCGGCGGGTCGATGCGCCTCATCGGGGTGGTGCGGCACCTGCCGTCCGACACGCTGGTCGCGCTCAGCGAGCTCAACACCGGGCCGGCTGATCCGACGATGGCACATCAGAACGACACGCTGGTGCGCGCCGAGCACCGCGGGCGTCGCCTCGGGATGTGGGTGAAGTGCGCGACGCTGAGCCGGCTCCGCGAGCTGTTCCCCGCGGTGACTCGTATTGAGACCTACAACGCCGAGGAGAACCGCCCGATGCTCCACATCAACGAAGCCATGGGTTTCACGGCGACGTTGTTTGCCGGAGAGTGGCAGAAGAAACTCAGCTGAGCCGTTGGCAGCACGGGCAGTAGTCTCTCAAGCGGTTCATGAGCGACGCCCGCACGATCGGTCGTCCGCACCGTGGACAGGGCAGGCCATCCCGACTGTACGCGTTGAGGGAGTGCGCGAAAGAGCCGAACACGCCGCGAGACGTTTGCGTGGAAGTCAGGTCCTGCCAACCCCGATCTGCATCCGTCGGAGCCCTGAGTGATCAGGCGACCTGCAACCGACGATCGCCGGCGACGTACTCGATGACGAGGTCTCCCCCGACGGCCTCGACGTACTTGCGGACCGTGCTGATCCGCGCACTGTCGAGATCGCCGTTCTCGATTTTCGAGACCTGGCGTTGACCGACGCCGATGCGCTGCGCGAGCTGCTCCTGGGTGAGTCCGATCTGCTCGCGCAGTTCGCGCAGCCGGTACGCCCGCACCTCTCCCCGCATCCGTTCCTTGTGCGCCTCCACGCGCGCACGATTCACCGGACGCTTCTCGAACAGCTGCTCCGGGGTAAGAGCCATCGCGATCACTTCCCTTCAGTCTTGTCGTTCTCTGTCTTCTTCAGCTGGGCCAGATGCTCTGCGAACCGGGCGTCTGCGATCGGGATGTTCTCCCGGTACCACTTCTTCCAGTTGCCGGACTTGTCGCCCGCGACCAGCATGATCGCTCGGCGCTCGGGGTCGAAGGCGAACAGCACCCGCAGCTCCGACGAGCCCGACGAACCGGGACGAAGCTCTTTCATGTTCTTGTAGTCAGACGCCTTCTCCGTGTCCACGATGGGACGTCCAAGCTGCGGCCCGTGCTCCTGGAGGAGCTCGATGGCGGCGATGACCTGGTCGTACGTGTCGTCGTCCAGGCCCAGCAGTCACCCCTCGATCAGTTCGAGGTCGACGGTCCACACACTCAGAAGTGTAGACCTTGCATGGTCTGAGTTCCAACTGCCGTATCTGGCAAGCAAGCGCGCTTCGTGCTCGTCCTGGGCCGCGCCGACCCTCTCGCTGGTTCCGAGACCGAACGGTTAGCGTCGAACTGAAGTGGGGCGCCTCGACCGTTCACGACTGCGCCCGCATGGCGGGACGTGCCGCGGCAGGATCCAAATGCGATGAGCAACCCGGGGGTCCCTGATCGTAGATAGTCGGCGGCGGAACCCGCCAGAGCCATGATGTGCATTGGCGCCTCTAGTTCGCGAGCGGCCCAACTCTTCGAGAGCGCCGAGAGGTACGGCGCGAGGGAGATGGCGTGCTGGCTAAAGCAGTCGTGCTTCGCCCGGGACGAACGGCCGCCGATGATGTCGAGGCGGAGTTTCGAGCTCGCTCGACGACGTTACCCGGCCAGACTGTCACGCAGCGTGGTTGTCTTGCCCGTCCCCGGCGGGCCAGTTACGCCCATGAACCCTCGCGTGGGCACCAGGTCACTGAGCCCGTGGTTCACGGCGAACTGCTGTCGCAGGGAGAGGCCACGCTTCGGGTCCGAAGGCCTGCCGCCGGCATCGACCAGTATGCCCGCGCCGCGCTACGCCCAGCAGGAAGCTCGTCACACGCTCAGGCGCTGGCAGTGGGGGCAGTAGTGGCTCGACCGGTTCATGAACGAGACGCGCACGATCGGGCGTCCGCAGCGCGGGCAGGGCAGACCGTCCCGGCCGTATGCGTTCAGGGAGTGCGCAAAGTAACCGGCCTGCCCGTTCACGTTGACATACTGCGCGTCGAAACTCGTTCCGCCCTCGGCCAACGCCTTCAGGAGCACCGCTCGCACCTCCGCGAGAAGTCTGCGCACCGCGCGAACCGAAAGGTCGACGGCGAGCGTCTCCGGGTGGATCCGCGCGGCCCACAGGGCCTCATCCGCATAGATGTTGCCGATGCCGCTGATGACGGTCTGATCCAGCAACACGCGTTTCACGGCCGACCGCTTGCCACGGATGCGAGCGACGACAGCGCGTTCGTCGAAACCGTCGTCGAGAGGATCGCGGGCGATGTGGCGCACTTGCGACGGTGTTGCGGCCATCTCCATTCCCCACCCTCCCGGTAACCCGTCCGCCGTCGGCACGAGCTCATCCACCGCGAGCGAACCGAAGGTGCGCTGGTCCGCGAAGACGACCGCGAGCTCGCCATGGTCGGGATGTCGAAGATCGAGGCGTACACGCTCGTGACGCTCCGCGGGGGCGCCGGACGCACGCAGCAGCATCTGACCGCTCATGCCCAGATGCGCGATCACGGCGTGCGGCACCTCATCCGCGGATGCCGGGACCAGCGGCATCCAGAGGAACTTCCCCCGGCGCGCCGCACCCGCGATGACCCGGCCGGTGAGTGCGCTCTCGAAAGCGTCGCCACCACCGAGGTGGCGGGTGAGCGCCCGCGGATCGCGTGCGTCGACGGCCACGATGTGCGCTCCGACGACGGCGGGCGCGAGCCCCGCGCGCACCACCTCGACCTCGGGAAGCTCAGGCACGGGCTTCGGGACGTTCAGGCACGGGAGCTGAGCACGCGCCACAGGAGCAGAGCAGCGGCCATCTCGGCCTGCTTCTTGCTCGAGCCGACGCCGCGCTCCGACACGTCACCCACGGTGACGGTCGCCGTGAAGACGCGGTTGTGGTCGGGACCGTCAGCCGCGATCTCGTACACGGGCGGCGCGACACCGAGCCGCGCGGCGAGCTCCTGAAGGCTCGTCTTGGGATCCATCGCCGCGCCGTAGCGGTCGGGGTCCGCCATCAGCGGACTCACGAGCCTCAGCACCAGAGCCGTTGCGGCATCGGCGCCTGCGGAGAGGTAGGCCGCGCCGATCACCGCTTCCGTGGTGTCCGCAAGGATCGAGTCCTTGTCCCTGCCGCCGGTCTGATCCTCGCCGCGACCGAGCCGTAGATGCTCCCCCAGACCGATCCCCCGGGCGACTTCTGCGAGAGCCACAGTGGAGACCACGCTGGCACGTCGTTTGGCGAGGGCACCCTCCTCCAGCTCGGGGTGAGTGACGAAGAGATGAACCGTCACCGCCTGCCCGAGGATGGAGTCCCCGAGGAACTCGAGCCGTTCGTTGTGCGGCAGGCCACCGTTCTCGTACGCGTACGAACGATGCGTCAGCGCAACCGACAGAAGCTCGGGGTCGATATCGACCCCGAGCTTGTCGGTGAGCACACGGTGCTCGATCACGGCATCCGCCATCAGATGGCCGCCGCGATCAGATGTCTGCGACCTTGCGGCCCTTGTACTCGAGGAACAGCTCGGTGCCCTGCGAGTCGGTGACGACCTTCGCCTGGTGCGGGCGGCTGTAGACGACCTTGCCGTTCTCGACGGTCTTGACGAGCGTGGGGGCCTCGGCCTTCCACTGCGCGCGACGCGAACGAGTGTTGGAGCGGGAGACCTTCCGCTTCGGGGGGTTACCTGCCATGGCTAGCTCTTCTCTGTATCGGTGGCGACGCGGCTCTGGGCCTCGCCGTCAGGGTCTGGGGTGAGGGCCTTCAGCGCGGCCCAACGCTCGTCGATCGGTGTCTCCGGCACGGTTCCTGCGTCCAACCTCATGCCCGTGTTGGGGTCGAGCCCCGGACAGTCGGGTTGGCACACCGGCTGGAATGGAAGCGAGAGGACGATCGCATCCCTGACATGAGTTTCAAGATCCACGTGGTCGTCTTGAACCTCGAAGTCGATCGCTTCCGTCCCAGGATACCCGAAGAGTTCCTGAAACTCGACTTCGACGGGCTGCGTGATGTCGGTGAGGCATCTGCCACACACCCCGGTGTACTCGGTGTCGATCTCGGCGGTGACCAGGATGCCCTCGTGAACCGACTCCAGACGCACCGAGAGGTCGACGGGGGTGCCCTTGTCGACCGCGACGAGGCCCTCACCCCACTTCGCCGGTGCGGGTATCTCCACCTCGAACTCGCGCATCTCGCCGCTGCGGTGCGCGATGTCGCGCACCGGGAAGACGAACGGACCGCTCACATGCTTTCTAACCACCACGCAATGGTAGCCGCCCCGCTCCCGGCCGGGGCCGTCAGTGCGTGCGCGCGCCGCGGTCGAGGAAGCGCGCGACCGGACCGGGAACGAACGGCGAGACGTCACCGCCGAGGGCGGCTACCTGCCGTACCAGCGAACTCGACACGAGGGCGTGCGCGGGATCGGGCAGGAGGAACACCGTCTCGATCGCGGCGAGGTGGCGATTCACGATCGCCATCGGCGTCTCGTACGCCACGTCCACCTGTGAGCGGATGCCCTTCACGAGCACCCCGGCATCGACGTCCTGCGCGTAATCGACGAGCAGACCCACGCTCCACGACGCGACGATGACCCTGCCCTCGATGCCTTCTTCGGCGATCGACTGCTCGAGCAGGCTCAACCGCTGTGCAATCGGCAGCATCGCCTCTTTGCCCGGGTTGTGCACCACGAGCACGTGCAGTTCGTCGTAAAGAGCGGCCGCGCGGCGGATGACGTCGAGATGACCGAGGGTCGGCGGATCGAAAGAGCCCGGGACGACCGCGATGCGGTTGTTCATGCGGCCAGCCTAGCGGCGCATCTTTTGCGTCCGCCGGGGCTCAGCTCTTCGAGAGCGCAGCCCGCTCCTGCTGACCCACCCGGCGATCGATGGCGGCAGCGAGGCCCGGATGCCTCTCCAGAGCGGGATCTTCGATCAGCACCTCTTCCGCGCAGGCGCGGGCGAGTGCGATGAGATCGGCATCCTGCACAACGCGGAGAAGTCGGAGAGAGGTGCGGGCGCCCGATTGGGCATCGCCCAGCACGTCGCCCTCACCCCTCAGATCGAGGTCGATCTCCGCCAGGACGAACCCGTCGGTGGTGGCCGAGACGGCCTCCACGCGCGCCCGTGCGACCGTCCCTTCCGGCGCTTCGGTCACGAGCAGACACAGCCCGCGGACCTGACCGCGCCCGACGCGTCCACGCAGCTGATGCAGCTGGGAGACTCCGAAACGATCGGCTTCGAGGATGATCATGGTCGACGCGTTCGGCACGTCGACACCCACCTCGACGACGGTGGTGGCCACCAGCACGTCGATCTCGCCGGCGGCGAAAGCCTGCATGACCGTGTCCTTCTGCTCCCCCGGCATCCGCCCGTGGAGAATCGCCACGCGGATGTCCGCGAAGGCCGGAATGTCGGCCAGAAGCCGTTCCACCTGGACGACGCCCCACCGTGTCCGCGCCTGTTCGGGTTCGACCGGATCGGACCCGTCCCGCACGACGGCGGCGGGCGTGTCATCCGCCCCCGCCTTCGCATCCTTGCCGGTCGCGTCGGCGTCGATGGCAGCGCAGACGACGAACACCTGGTGCCCTGCGGTGACCTCTTCCGCCGCACGTTCCCACACGCGCGCGAACCATCCCGGCTTCTCCGCGACCGGTGCGACGAACGTCGCGATGCCCGCACGACCCCGGGGCATCGTGCGGATCGTCGACACGTCGAGGTCGCCGAAGACGGTCATGGCCACCGTGCGGGGAATCGGGGTCGCCGTGAGAACGAGCACGTGCGGCGCGGTGCCCTTGGCGCGCAGCGTCTCTCGCTGCTCGACACCGAACCGGTGCTGTTCGTCGACGACCACGAGGCCGAGGTCGGCGAACGTCGTCGAGGCGCTGAGAAGCGCATGTGTGCCGACGACGATGCGCGCCTGCCCGGAGGCCACCCGCAGCGCCGCCTTCCGCCGCTCCGCCGCCGGCATCTGCCCGGTCAGCAGCGTCGGCATCAGCTCGGGTGCGAGGTGCGGGCCGAGCATCCGCGCGATGGAACGGAGGTGCTGGGCGGCGAGTACTTCGGTGGGAGCGATCAGCGCGGATTGGCCGCCCGATTCGGCCACCTGCAGCATGGCGCGCAGCGCCACGAGCGTCTTTCCGGAGCCGACCTCGCCCTGCACGAGCCGGTTCATCGGCCACTGCCCCTGGAGATCCGCCGCGACCTGCTCGCCGACCGCGACCTGGTCGGGAGTCAGGTCGAACGCGAGTCGGCTGTCGAAGGCGTCGAGGAGCCCGCCCGGACGGCGGGTCGTCGCCGACATCGCGCGCACGGCTTGGCGCTGCTGCAGAAGAGCGGTCTGCAGGACGAAGGCCTCATGTGTGCGGAGGGTGCGGCGGGCGGCATCGATCTGCTCGAACGTCTCCGGGGCGTGGATGTGCTGCAGCGCGGTCCGCGCATCGAGGAGCTCCTCGGCGCGGCGGAGCTGCTCGGGAAGGGGATCGGGGACGTCCGTCAGATCCGCCAGCACAGCCCCGACCGCTTTCTGCACCTGCCATGTCGCCACGGTGCTGGTGGCCGGGTAGATCGGGATCGGCGTGTGCTGCTGCGCCTCGGCGTTGAGCCGCGCGGCATCCACATCGTCGAAGAGCGTGTAGTCGGGATGGGCCAGCTGCTGATGGCCCTGGAACTGACCCACTTTGCCGGAGAACATGCCTTGGCGACCCACCTGCAGATCGTTCGCACGCCAGCCCTGGTTGAAGAAGGTGAGCGTGAGCGCCCCGGCGCCGTCGCTGATGACCACTTCGAGGATCGACCCGCGTCGCTGTCGCATCTGACGCGACGAGACCGAGCGGACTTCGGCGACGATCGTCACCTGCTCTCCGAGCGGGAGGGAATCGATGGGCGTCAACTCACCGCGCCGCGCATATCGGCGCGGGTAATGCGTGAGGAGCTCGGCGACGTTCGTCATCGCGAACGCGCGCTCCAGAAGCTTTGCCGTCGGAGACCCGAGCGCGTCGACGAGAGACGTGTCGAGCGTGATCGCGGGCATGGATCGAGTCTATTCAGGCCCGCCGACGCCGGTCGGCCGGAGCCTCCCAGTAGGGTGAAGCGGTGACGCGCATCATCTCCGGTCGGGCAGGATCGCTCCCGCTGGCTGTTCCGGATGCCGGCACGCGCCCCACGAGCGACCGCGTCCGCGAGTCGCTGTTCGGCGCCCTGGAGGCGAGTGGCCTCGTCGACGGGGCGGCCGTGCTCGACCTCTACGCCGGATCGGGAGCACTCGGGCTCGAGGCGATCAGCCGCGGTGCGGCATCCGCCGATCTCGTGGAGAAATCCGCGCGCGCGGCCGCTGTCGCCGAACGCAACCTGCGTGCGGTCGCCCGAGCCGTGCCCGGAGCCGTCGGCCGGGTGCACCGGGGATCGGCCGAGGCCTTCCTGCGCTCGACGCCCCGCGAGTTCGACCTGGTGTTCGTCGACCCGCCCTATGCCCTTGAAGATGCCGAGCTGCAGGCCACGCTGGCGCTGCTCGTCCCCCGCCTGGCCGAGAGCGCGACCGTGGTCATCGAGCGCTCCACGCGCTCGGGAGAACCCGCCCTCCCGGAGGGTCTCACGCGCGAGCGCTCACGGGCGTACGGAGACACGACCCTCTGGTGGGCCAGCGCCTGAGCGCGCACCTTTCGTGAGCCCCGATCGTCATCCGAGGCCGGCGTCCCAGTCGCGGTGCGGATCCCATCCCCCGCGGCCAGCCGGACCCTTTCCCCCGACGGTGACCCGAGGGCGGCTGTCGGCGACGACGACACCGATCCGCCGGAACGCGTCGGGACGCGGAGCGTCGGCGGGGAAGCACGCGAGCAGCGCATGATCCTCTCCCCCGCGCAGCGCCATATCGTCGAGCGATACGTCGAGGTCGAGGCGCACTCCGGACGCTTCCGCCATCCGGGTGGCATCGAGCAGAAGTCCGTCCGAGACGTCCATCATCGCGGTGGCTCCCGCGCGTGCGGCGACCGCGCCCAGGCTCACGGGCGGCTGGGGGCGCAGCTGCGCCGCGAGATCGTCACGCTCGGGGGCGGAGAGCTCTGCCACGTCCACCGGAATCGGCTTTCCGTGGGCGTCTCGGAACCGGCCGAAGAGGAGGGCGAGGCCGCGCCCCGCGGCACCGAGCTCGCCCGCGACGGCGACGACATCCCCCGCCCGCGCTCCCGAGCGCAGGACGGGCTCCGCACCGTCGAGCGAGCCGACGACGGTCACGGCGATCGTGAGGACATCCGACGCGGTGAGATCGCCGCCTTCGACGGCGCATCCGGGCGCCAGTGCGTCACAGGCCTCGCGGAGGCCGCGCGCGATCTCCACCACGAAATCGGCGGCCGTCTCATCAGGCATCGCGAGTGCCACGAACAGCGCCGTGGGCCGAGCTCCCATGGCCGCGACGTCGGCGAGGTTGACGGCGGCGGCCTTCCAGCCGAGATCGAAACCGCCCGACCACGCCAAGCGGAAGTCCGGACCGTGGACGAGCGTGTCGGTCGACACCACCACCCGCCCGTCGGGTGCGGCGAGGACCGCCGCATCGTCCCCGGGCCCGATGAGGGCACGAGACGAACCGTCGAAGGCGTGGAGGATGCGGCGCAGAAGCTCCCGCTCCCCGAGGTCGCGGACGGTCTCCGTGGGCAGCGTGCTCATCGCTCCACGGTAGCCTGGAGTGGTGTCCCGCTCGCGCCTGTTCGTCGCCCCTGCGACCGCGGCGCTGGGTCTGGCGATCGTCCTCGGCACCGCCGGCTGCAGCTCCACCGTGTCGATGACCGCCGCCAAGGCGGCGAACGACCCGGCGTGCGCCGCGGTGACCTCACGCCTGCCCGCGACCGTCGACGGGCAGGAGCGGCGCTGGACGGATGCGCAGGCCACCGGAGCCTGGGGAAACCCCGCCGCCGTGCTCCTCACCTGCGGTCTCGAGGCGCCCGGACCGTCGACGCTCGTCTGCCAGACCGTCGACGGCATCGACTGGCTCATGGACGACTCGGAAGCCCCGAAGTATCGCTTCACGACGTTCGGCCGTACGCCTGCGGTGCAGGTCTACCTGGACTACGACGTCGTGGGCGGTCGCGACGTGCTCAGTGCGATCTCCTCGGCCGTGCAGCAGCTGCCCACCGACGGCCGCAGCTGCACCGACCGCCCCTCGTCCTGATCGCCGGTCTCCGACGTCGGATCAGCGGACTCGGGCGAGGTCGATCAGTTCGCTGATGAGGTCGCGATAGCTCATCCCGCTGGCGATCCAGCACTTGGGGAACATCGAGATGGGCGTGAATCCCGGCATAGTGTTGACCTCGTTCACGAAGAACTCGGTGCCGGTGTAGAAGAAGTCGACACGGGCGAGGCTCTCTCCGCCGACGGCTTCGAAGGCCCGGACGGCGATACGCTGCATCTCCGCCAGTTCGCCCTCGCGAAGCTCCGCCGGACACACCAGCTCGATTCCGGGGGCATCGAGGTACTTCGCGTCGAAGTCGTAGAACTCGCGGTCGGTGATGACGATCTCGCCTGCGATGCTCACCCGCGCCGCATCACCGTCGCGCCCGGCCAGCACTCCGCATTCGACTTCGCGGCCCACCACGGCCTGCTCGACGAGCACCGTGCGGTCCTCGGCGAAGGCGGTCGCCAGCGCGGCATCCAGCTCGGACCACTCGGAGACCTTGGACACGCCGACGCTCGAACCGGCGCGCGCCGGCTTGACGAAGGCGGGAAGGCCGAGCGAGCGGATGCGGCGCGCCCACAGGTCGCGGTCCCGCGCCAGATCGCGCTCGGTCACGGTGACCCACGGCACGACGGGGACGCCGGCGGCCTTGAGCACGCTCTTGGTGGTGTGCTTGTCCATGCCGATCGCCGACATCAGCACGCCCGCGCCGACGTAGGGCAGATCGATCAGTTCGAGGAACCCCTGGATCGTGCCGTCCTCGCCGAACCGGCCGTGCAGGATCGGAAACACGACGTCGACCTCGCCGAGTGAACGGATGCCGTCGGCATCGGCGACTTTCACCTCGCGGGAGAGCACCGAGTCGGGCCAGATGATGCGCGTGCCGTTGTCGATGACCTCCGGCAGATGCGCGGGGTCCAGCGCGAACTTGTCCGGGTCGTCGTCCTCGAGGACGAACGCCCCCTCGCGGGTGATGCCGATGGGAATGACGTCGAAGCGATCGCGGTCAATCGCGCGCAGCACTCCCCCCGCCGTTGCGGAACTGATCGAATGCTCGCTGGAACGCCCGCCGAAGAGCACCGCCACTACCGCTTTGTCCATGCTGGGTCCTCTCGCCCGAGGGCTTGTCGTCGTCCGTCGTCAGATGCGGCGCGATATCGCGCGGATTCATCGTGCCGTCGAGAACCATCTTGACCTGTTCGACGATGGGCATCCGCACGCCCGACTCCCGCGCGAGTTGCAGTACGGGCGCCACCGACGCGAGTCCTTCGGCCGTCTGGTTCATCTGCTTGACCACGTCCTGGAAGCTGTAGCCCTGTCCGAGGAGGCGTCCCGCGGTGTTGTTGCGGCTCAACGGCGACTGGCACGTCGCGATCAGATCGCCGAGGCCTGCGAGTCCCTGCAGCGTCTCCGGCTGCGCCCCCTGGGCCACGGCGAAGTCGGTCATCTCGACAAGACCCCGCGTGATGATGGATGCCTTGGTGTTCTCGCCGTATCCGACGCCGTCGACGATGCCGATCGCGACGGCGATGAGATTCTTGAGCACGCCGCCGAACTCGGTGCCGATCACATCGGTGTTCACGAACGTGCGGAAGTAGTCGTTGCGGGCGCGAAGCGCCACGGCTTCGGCGGTCTCCCGGCTCGTGGAGGAGATCACCGCCGCGGTCGGCTGCTCGCGAGCGATCTCAAGCGCGAGGTTCGGCCCGGATGCGACCGCGATGCGCGCGGGATCACAGTGCAGTTCTTCGGCGATCACCTGGCTCATGCGCAGTCCGCTGCGCTTTTCGACACCCTTCATGAGGGAGACGATCGGTGCGTCGGTGCTCTGAACGAGCGGCCGCACCGCCTTCAGATTCTGGCGCAGTGCCTGACTGGAGATGGCGAGATACACCTGCTGTGCGCCCTCGAGCGCCTCCGACAGGTGCACGGTCGCGGACATGCTGCGCGGCAGATTGATGCCGGGGAGGTATTCGCTGTTGCGGTGCCCCTCCTGGATCTCCTGGGCGAGTTCCGCGCGACGCGCCCACATGACGACGTGCGCGCCGCCGTCGGCGAGCACCTT
>Ga0207655_1002896_pt1 | contig 13243 bp, 8 predicted proteins | sample KBSM44metaG_FD_184398 | JGI IMG/M metagenome (GOLD analysis project Ga0207655, IMG submission 184398) | Miscanthus rhizosphere microbial communities from Kellogg Biological Station, Michigan, USA - KBS M4-4 metaG (SPAdes) (version 2) | ecosystem: Host-associated > Plants > Roots > Rhizosphere >...
GGTATAGGTGGCATAGGGCGGATCAATTCCCTCCGGTTTGCTGTAGCCGTGCACACCTTCCACATCTTTCCAGCCAGAAGGATAAAACTCAGCTTTTACCCCGTTAATCTCCATGCTGGCAGGCTGCCCGCTGGCCTTGATCTGCTCACCAATGCGGTTAAGCTCTGTTTTCAGCATTTCATCCAAGTTGATGATCACCTGCTCGCCACCGCCTTCAAGGTACTGGTTGGCTCTCTTTTGCCCGAACTGTTCAGCTATTTTGCCGTGCCAGGCATTAGTGCCCGGCATCCGCGTGGCAAGGTCTTCCGGCAGATGCAGCACCACCAGAAAGCCATTGCCGTTCCACTCATCCAGTACCGCCGAGAGCTGCCGCCACTCTTCCGCACTGCCCGGCACTTTCTGATAGCCCCAGAATCCTCCGGCAGCCCAGGAGCCGCCAGGGTTAGTTGCCAGCGCAGTCTCGTTTCCGAAAGCCCGAAAAATCGTGCTACCGGCCATCTCGCGGGCACTTTTGGCAGTAATTTCACCGCTGAAAGAGGCTATATTCGTAAATACCCGTTCATCTCCAAACGCCGGACTTTTATCTTTCCAGTGAACGATATCCGGATAGTCTGCTATTGAATATTTCAGACGCAATTTTTTTTCATGGATAACCTCAGCATGAATACTCGGAAAACGCGTACCCTTTTAACTCTAATCATGTTCCTTTATTTTTCCATAATTGAATAGTAGTTATAATCTGCCGAGGCCACTACGCATGCGAAGCATTATTTTCTTCATACCACACACCATCTGTACCCTGGCAATGACGGGATATCAAGTAATAAGCGTTAAAGAATAAATAAATATGAATGACCCAAGGGTCACTGACGGTTACAGGTTACACATCAGTTTTTTCCAGTGAACGAATCACCAGGAAATCCTGAGAGATGCCAACATCATTTCCCGTTGCTTGTCTGTTATGAATAAACCAGGCATACATATCTGAGGGCGCATTATCTTCGGGGAAAGGCTGAGGCTGACCAAGATAAGCAGCATGGGCATAATCAAGAAAACGTCTCGCTCGCCTCAATGCAGGCCTGTAGATATCAGGCACGATTTGGATACGCTTATCATTTGGATTGTTTTCCATACTGTTCTTCATTCTTATTGCAGCATCATGGACATCGTCCAGCCACCCCCAATTTTTGTGCAACACATCAAGTTCATTCTGGTAGTGTCTTGAAGTTTCTTTTGCCTGTGGTGAAATCCCCAATAACCCGGCAGAAGCATCGGCGGAGGCTAAAATATCGCCACGTTGTTTTTCATACTTCATGCATTCACAGCGGTATTGATAGTATTGTCGCCCAAGCCACTCAATATAGCTGTCCAGATGACGGTTCTGCGCTCCGATACTGACGGCGTTAAAAGGCACCGCTTGCTGATACAGCTTTGTCCATTGAGCGACAGACTTGTTCTTAACCTTGTCCTGCATGATGAAATAGGCAGCAACATCAGTATCAGTCTGATCTAGTGTTTGTAAATCTGGAAATGGAACACCAGCCATCGTTGCGGCCCGGTACATCCGGTGAAGGGCTACCCGGCAAAGTTCTGCACTCGGTTTTTGTTCATTTGGCTTCAGACCTCCCCCTACGTCCTCTGCACAGCCGGGTAACAACTCTTCCTTATGTTTATTATTACTTCCACCAAGGCAATAAACACTACGCCAGGGTCGGTTTTCATGGGCTGCGACCAGATGCAGTGCATTTTTAACCGTATCCGGCAATGCCGATTCCTGATCAACAGACTTATCGCCCATCAGCACGCTAATGCCTTTTATTGGCCCCCCGAAAGCAGAAATAAACCAGTCCACGCCATTATTATTACTGGCAGGGGTATGACGAGCACAGTCAAACAGGCCTGTAAAAACAATCTCTACGGGGATCCCCTGGTAAGTATGTTTATCACCCTGCTTCTGACAAATAGCATCAAGCAGCGTATCAATAAATTTGCGTGCGAGAGTTGCACCGACATCGTATCCAAAGAGTGAAATCGAGATTAGTTTGATCGGCACAGGGCTGTTAGTTTTGGCTCGTTCAAAAAAACGCTTAAAACGTAATTTAGCCGAATTTATTCGCGTATCGACACCGGTAACTAACATATCTGCAATTACGGGATTATCACGCAACCAGGGGGTTGCCTCAATACCTGATTTCTTTGCGGCGTTTTTAACTACATCACCCGCCAGCGATTTCCACTCTGAAGGGCTTATCAGTTTTTTTCTTGAGTCCTTTAAAACCTCCCACCAGTTACCACCTTTCAAATAATCCAGGCCAGCATCTTTCGCCATTTCTTTTGGCTGATCTTTCAAATCATCCAGTGCAGAACCTTGTGCACTGTCCATAATGGTATGCAGTTTCTCAGTGAGATCTTCTTTAAATGGCGTACCAAGACCAGAAAAGTAAAATGCGTCATAGCTTTCATTAGCTGTATTTTGTTGGATACTAGGGAAAGCACGGAACAGCCGAGATATATTACTAAGCCTCTGTTCAGGAGCATCCTGATCAATATTACGGTGAATACCATCAAAGAAAAACCCGACATGCCAGATCCGAGAGCAATTTCCCAAGCCAGCATTATCGACCTGCTGAGCACGACTAGCGGCAGCAATAATAGTTTCGATATTCATCAATTTTGCCCCCGCTTTGCAGTCTTATCCTGAGTATCAAAACGTTTTTCATAAGGCGACCAGGCATTATCACTCCAGCCCAGTAACACCTTATCCCCGGGCAAAAAGTGAACATGCAAATCATTCTCTCCCCACTTTCGTTCTGGCATTGGCATTTCAACACGGCGAGTTTCTTTGCGAAGTCCCGCATCGTACTGCGCCCGCGTAGTGCTTAATGTCCATATAACTTCCGCCGTTTTCCCACTGATGTTGCCACAGCAGGTTGTCTTACCTGCACCTTTGGCATATGGATTATTTTTGTCATATGCTGAAGAATTACCGCCCGCCACTCCGTTGACACTGAATCCCAGAATGGGTCTGTCAATTTCACTGTGAATAATTAACGTCACACCCCCGGTCGGCGGTCCCCAGACTGCGGCCCAGATTAGCCAGCCACCGTATGCCAGAACCACTGCCAATAAACTGCCCCAGATCCATTTTTTACAGCGGGCATAGCCACGATTAATGGCGTTATCAATGTTGTCGTAAGTCTTAAAAAATCCCATTTGTTATTTCCCTGATTGAAGCAAACACCATTAACTGTTTAGATTTCCAGTACTGTGTATCCGCAAGGTTAACCAGCACATCTGCCAGCGATAGCGTTCCATTCAGCACCTTTGGTAATGCAGCCTTCAGTGCATCTGATTCCAGCTCCTGCCGCCCGCCATTAAGGTAATACAACACGTACAATTTCTGATCCGCTGGGGATAACGAACCCAACTCTTTACTTTTATTCAACACTTTGATCACCATCAGTCGCTGCGCGCATGGTGGAAATACTTTGCTAGTCGGCATCTTCTGCCATTCTTTCAGAATACTGGTCACTTCCGGCTTATCCGTAATCTGCTGCCAGGTCGCTTTATCAAGCCTGATAATATGATTAGTGGGCTTATCTACTTCCGGGGGATTTATGGCAAGCGTTTGCCACTGCGTTTCGCCAGGAAGCCACCATTGTGTGATGCCGTTGAACAGAAAGGCATGCCAGTCGTTCTCGGCACACTGCGCCAGCACACCGATAACGTGGCTCGCATAGAAGCGCGTCAGCGCCGTAGAACCATCAGGTTGCACAATAGTGCATCCACGTGATAGCTGCACTGCCAGCATTGATGAATAACGCGTTGAAACGAGGACTGCGGCACATCCCGGCAAAGACGTCAGATAATCAGGTAACTGCTCTGCATTATCAATTTCCAGCAACCAGGGGCCGTAGTTCTGAAATTCTGTCAATTGAGGATGGATATACAGAGAATGCAGCCTGAGAGCATGCTGCACTTTAAATGCCAGAAAATCGGCCTCCGGCTGCGCACCCGCTTCAAACAGAAGGCAGATATTCTCGTCTGGACTGCAGGATAACGCTGTAATGAGTTCTGTACTGTCCATTGTTATGCTCCCTGCACTATCGCATCATTGGCCTGTATCGCTTTAAGCAGACAAGGAATACAAATTTTATTTTCGATTGGCGGGTACAAGACTGGCATTTCTATCCTCTGCGAAGCACCACCTTCCGTGTCCAGTCGGCTGGCCTTGCGGGTGTACGTTCCCGCCGTTTCGTATTTGATTTGTCCCTGCTCAATGAGGATGGAACTCCCGCCTCCGACCAGACGTATTCGCTTTTTACCGGCCAGCAGCATCTCCGTTGCGGAGATAAGCGTGAGCTTGTGCTCCGCGCTCAAATGCATCGCCCCATTCTGCGCCTGAAACTGTACCGGACCTTGTGCCGAAATCAGTCTCAGCTTGCCGTGTTGGGCAAACATTCCCACGCTGTCGCCTGCCAGTCCGGTGATATGCCCTTCAGCACCCATGCTGATGTCACCACCGGCATTCAGGGCGATATTCTTCGCTGCCGCCAGGTGCAGATGCTCTGCGCTGGTAAAAGCCATCCCCTCAGGGGCCGAGAAGTGGATCATCTCATTGAGGGTTTTCAGCCGTGTGGCGAACATCGTCTGCTGACTGGCAATGTCAGCTTCCAGGGCTTTCGCCTGGCGGGTGGCGCTGGCAAGCCCCTCGATTTGTGCGCGGACAGCCTCAATCTCCCGGAGTGCCACGTCCATATCCAGCACATCGCCTTCGCCGTGCACTTTGCCATCGGCTGTGACCAGCAGCCCTTTTGCCACACGGATAACCCCGAACTCATCGGTGCGCAGTTCGAACCCGGTTCCCCGTGGTTCGTTCTCCGTGTCGACGATGTGTCCCTGGTTCAGCGCAGTGGCTCCGAACGGGGTGCTGAGCGCGATATGCTCGCTCTGGCGCTGGTCTTCCAGCCTCAGTTCGTTCTGACCCGCGGTGCGCAGGATGTTCTGGCTGCGGTTGTCACGGGTGACCACATCCGGGTGTTCAGAGTCATGGAACGCATGGGCGATGTACGGCCGGTCCGGGTCACCGCCGTCAAAGGCAATCCCCACTTCGGTGCCATCAATCAGCGGCGTGTGCCAGCCATAGGTTTCTCCGGCATAGGGTTTGGCCTGGCGTATCCACAGGTAGTTATAACCCTGTTCGGCGTCTTCGCGGCTGAAGTCCAGCTTCACCCGGTAGCGGCCCGTTTCGTCGAGATGGGCATACGGCGCATTCTTTTCGTCGCTCTCGACGCGGCCCGTAAGTGTCCCGGCAATCACCGGACGCGGCGTCGTTTTCGGGCGGAAGCAGTACTGTTCACTGTAAGGCATGCCCCATACCGAAACATGCAGACGGGTGTCCCGGGCCGCGCGGAAGGTGATGAGCGTAATGACCATTCCCTCTTTCAGCTCCGGCACATCACTGTCGCCGGTCTCCAGCACCATGCCCGGCGTCAGGTGGCTGGCGTTACTGAACAGGTGCAGGCGAATGGCATTATTGAGGGCGTGCTCATGCTGAATGCGGGCGTAAAAGGCGCCGCTTTCGGTTTCCGGCTCAGAGATGGTGTCATCCCCTGCTTCACGGTACGGGGCCGCGTAGTGATAATGTTCACCGGTGGTGGCCGCCTCATTTCTGACGCTGACCTGTGCATCCATCGGCGTACTGGCGGCGCGGTAGTTGTAATCTCGGGTGGCCACACTGCCGGTCACCGTGTGGTGCCATACCCTGGCATCCCATACGGCTTCAACCGCGCCGTCATGGAGGGCAGAAGGCTCACGGTATGGCAGGCGGACATCAAACTGATACTGCAACTGGCTGTCGGCGAAGGTCACCGTATCCAGCCCGGTGGTCGTGTTGACGCCGGTGCGGAACCAGATGCCGTCTTCGGCAAGGATACGCTGAATAAACTGCAGGTCGGTCTCACGCCACTGGGTTATCAGTTCGCGGACCGGGTAAGTCCGTTCCAGCCGGAATTCAAAATCTGCTCCTTCCAGCCCGTGGCTGCGCAGGACCTGCTCCACCAGTTCCGGTACCGAAACATTCTGCCAGACCGCGCAGCGCCGGGTATGGGCAAGCAGTGCCAGGCGCGAGGAAAGCGTTACGGCGAAATGCGTCCGGTCCACGGTTTCGTTGAGGACCTCAAAACCGGTGATGATGCCCTGCACCACCCGGCCTGAGAGCATGCTGAGTGTGCCATACTTCAGCATAACATCCTGACGGCTGATGCCTTTCTGTGGTGTGGTGAATTCAATGCGCCATTCGAACGGTTCATTCAGCGCCTCCCGCCCGTGGAAGTTCAGCACATCGGGCTTCAGGGTACTGTCGTTAATCTCTAGGCTGTAGCGGGTCTGTCCGTCAAACAGCGCCAGCCAGTTATCTGACGTCATATCCATTGCCTTACTCCTTCACCGGAACCAGAGTCAGCCCGGTGCTGTTGAGCTGAATAGTGCGCGGTTTGTCCGGGCCGAGGTCGTCGCGGCTCAGTACCAGCTTCCAGGTGTTGTTTTTGATATCCGGCCGATTAAACAGCCCCACCACCGCCACAAATTTCGCCTCTTCGCTCATCGGCATATTGAGGGTCATGCTGCCTTTAGGCATCACCAGCAGCGATTTGCTGGCGACGATGTCCTCTTTGAGGGTGTTATCTGCATCACGCAGCAGTTTCTGGTAGTCGGCAGCGTCCACCTTCTGGCGGTCTTTCAACTGGTAAACCTGCACCATGGTGGCAAGCGGCGTCTGGCTTTCATCGGCATTGGCAGCGGCACGTGGCTCGAAGTCCAGGTGCAGCACCTTTATTTTTTTGTAGAAGATGGCCCTGGTTGCGCTGACGGTGCCGTCCGACACGGCCTGAGTCAGGCCACATGCGGTCAACAGGGAACAGAGCAGCATCAGTGCGGCGCTGCGCGACAGGGAAGCGAAAGTCATTCGGAGAGTCCTTTTCAGCTTTCAGAAACAGGGGCGTATTGAATGTGTCTGGTGTTGGGTATTGCGTTCCGGAATATCAGTCGAAACGGTAGCCACCGGGCTCTGCCGGTCGCAGGGTCTCACAGGTCAGGCCTTCATAGGTGCCCAGGCTCACGGTCAGGTGCGTGCGGGTTGCGGGTTTGTCCCGCTTCAGGCCCAGCACGCCGGTACGTCCCAGTTGTACCCGGTGGGTCTTACCCAGACGGGGGTCAGGCAGGCAACTCACCGGCACCGTGAGGCGAAGACGCACATCGGAGCGATAACCCATGTACACCCGCAGCAGTACCATCAGGTCGGTGTGCAGTTGACCGCCGGGCAGCCAGCCCTGCGCTTCGTACGGGTTGTCGGTCGCCAGCATCAGCAGGATACGGCTGCAGGCTTCTTTGCCTGTTTTACCGAGGGTGGTGCGTTGTGACAGGGACACCCGGCTGGCTTTGCCAAGTCCGCTGCGATTCTCCACGGGGACTTTTACCGGGTCCGGGCTGATAACCGTGCTCAGGGTGTCCGGGGCCAGCAGACTCACCAACTGGCGGATGCCTTCGGCGTTTCGGGTGGGCAGCCGCATGGTGCCGAGCAGAGCCAGGAAGCGGGAAACCGGCGTGGCAATCTGCTCCGCCGTGCCCGGGATGCCAAGACCAACCAGCCCCAGCAGGCACTGGGAGGTGTCATCCACGCCGCCGGCTTCGAAGGTTGCCGGGTAAGCGTATTTGCGCCAGATACGGTAGTGCTGGGTGTGGATACGGTGGCTGAAGATATCGAGAAACGCGGTGGTGGCATCATACCCCTCCCGGCGCTGCGCAATATCATCGAGGTACGCCGTCGGTAGCGGGGAGTCCACCCCGTACATTCCGAGGAAAGTGGTCCGCACCGTCGGCGACAGGTCCGGGTAATCTTCATCGATTTCAACCGCTTTGAGTTCGCTGACCGGGAAGCCCATCCCCGGCCATGGCCGGAAACGCACCGGGTCGGCGGACAGTTTCTCGGTACTGCCGAGCTTCGGCGCGTCCGGGTTCTCCTGCTCCAGCAGCTGACAGAAGCGGTAGAAATTAACCTGCCAGATGTCGTCGCGAAGCGCTTCTGTCAGCCCGGAATGTGCTGGCTGTGATTCTCTTTCCATCGCAGTCGTTTCCCTGTCGGTTGCAGGACCAGCGTGAGCTGATTGAAGAGGTGGACATCGGCATAAAGGGCAAAGAAACGATGCAGCATCTCGCCAAACAGCGTGACGTCGCCCTCCCCGGCAAAGTTATCGGCATTAAGGGTGATTTCAATGTCCACCCCGCGCAGCATAAAGCCCTTTTCAAAGCGACGTATCAGCGTGTGCTTCACGGAAACAATCGCCTCCAGGCGGCGACGGTTCATCTCATCATCGGTCCAGTCATAGAGCGCCAGCGTGCCGCGCAGCACTTCCGGATTATCCATCATGCTTAAAAAGCTTGAACCCAGATGGCTCATCACCCGCCAGTGGAAGCGGTCATTTGCCGGTGGGTAAAGCGGCAAAGTTGGCACCTTCAGATTCATGACCTGAACCGGCACTTTGCCCGCTTTCACCACCCTGTCCAGCAGCGTGCTCTGGAGTGAGCGGCGCGGCAGCTGGCCGTTGGTACCTGTGATGCGGATGGAGAGCGACTCCGGGGCCTGTGACAGTTGCTCCAGTTCGAATGACTTACCGCCAAGGATAAGCCAGGTGTCATACAGCCCCGAGGGACCGCGCTTCACGCGGGTGTGGAAGTAACGCTCCGGCGCGTCATGGCGCATCATGCCACCGCGGTGGCGGAAACTGGTGAACGGTACGTACGGATGTTTGCCGTTTTTCACCGCACCGTGAATGGAATCCACACTGTAGATTTCCGTATGACCGTCCTGCACGCGCATCGGCCGCAGCAGGTATTCGTTCTGCAGCGGGTCAGGCGTCAGCGGGTCCGCTTCCAGTGAGAACAGGTTAATGACCGGCGCACAGTGCAGGCGGAAATTATCGGTCTCAAACGGCATGTCTGACGGCCAGCCGCCGTCGAGCACGATATCGGTCTCAAACCAGGTGGTTTTCTGACTCAGCCCTGCCAGCTCGAGGCCTCTGAGCTCCACGAACATAAACTTCTCGCGGAAGCTGAAATACTCCAGCAGCAGCTGGTAGCCACTGAACGCTGAGTCCCCTTTAGGCCACAGCCGGTCGGTATCATCAAAGCCCATGGGTTTACACCAGCCGTCAAAGCGTACCCGCTCAGTACGGGTCTCACTGTGGCGGACATACATCGCCTGCACCCGGCGCGTCAGCGCCAGATGCAGAGCCGAGGCCACCGGGCTGTCTGCATTGAGGTAAATAGCCACCTTATCAATCCCGGCTTTAGACCAGTCCACCTTGTCCGGGCATTCGAAACGCAGACGAATGGCGGCGCGTCCATCGGGCTCTGTCTGCAGGCGGGCCTCAGCCAGGTACAGCGGCTGCAGGAGCACTTCGCGGGTGGTGCGGTACTGACAGACCGTGTTATCGGGACCGACCGGACGCGATAGGACGGAAAAGCCGTTTTCAAGCACTTCCATTTTGCGAAGCTGGCGCCAGTCCGGCGTGAACGCCACTACCGACAGCGACGGAATGGTGCGCATGTAATGTGGCCACAGCAGGCTCACCAGCCCTTCGGTCAGTTCCGGCAGGTCATCATCGAGCTTTTCACGCAAACGGCCCATCAGGAAGGCAAAGCCCTCAAACAGGCGCTCCACATACGGATCACGGGCCCCGGTTTTATCCAGATTGAGCATCGCTGCCCGATCGGGGTGAGCGCGGGCAAATTCTTTACCGGCTTCGCGCAGGTAGCGCATCTCGGCTTCGTAATAGCGAAGGGTTAAATCATCCATATACGGAGATCCTGAGTGTAGAAAATATCAAAAAGAAAACAGATGGCGTCATCGGAGGTGATGGCCTGTAATGTCAGGGGAGGCTTATCCGCACAGCACCATTGCGCGTGCCGGATCGAGGGCAATCAGCCCGGCCAGCAGACTGTCCATTTCCGGGGCAAAACGGGCTTTGTCACTTTCACTGCGCCCCGCTTTCATGCGCAGCAACCGCAGACGGCGGGCCTGCACGTCGAACAGCAGTCCCGGCTCCCACTCGCTGAGTGTCAGTTTCGGGGCGCTGTCGGTAAGTTCCCCCAGCAAATGGAGAGCGAGTTCATTACGCCCGTACTGCTCAGCCACCTTTGCCATCAGCAGACGCAGCAGCCAGCGGCTGCGGGGTGAGGCCATGTCCGGACGACTCTGCAGCCAGACCAGCGCAGCCTCCGGGCCCTCGGTGTCCCCCTTCTCCATCGCCTCCGTTTCCAGTGCCAGAATGTCATCTGTCTGAGCAGCGGTGGCCACTGCCGGCTCGTCACTGAATCCGGGCATGTCATCGTTGACCTTTTCGGCTATCCAGTTCAGTGTCACCTCATCGGCCAGCGGCGTACCATCGTTCCAGGCGAGTGTTTCCAGACCCGGCAGGCGTTTCAGTAACAGCTTCAGGTCGCTGAGTATGTACTCCGCCCAGTGCTCCCACGGCCCACCAGCCCGGCTCAGCCCCTGCCACAGATACCACTGCAAATCGAGCCAGAAGCGGTTACCGCCCTCAGAGAACATCACATCCACCTGCTCAACCAGTTCAGTCCAGCTCTGCTGCAGGTACAGACGTTTAAGCTGGGCGCGGTAGTCAGCCTTTGGCGGCAGCAGGCGTGTCCGCCCGGCTGCATCAAGAGCCGGAAGTTGCGTCACCATGTCCCAGCGGGCGGCCTTCATCATCCTGTGAGCGGCAAGCCAGCCCTGTGGCTGCTCAACCACCCAGCCGGACAGCACCCGCAGCTGACGGACCAGTTCCACTTCCGATTTGACAGCCACGGTTTCCGGTACAGCAGTGCCTGACGTCGGTGTGCTGTGGGTGCTTTCACCTGAGCCGTCCGGTCCTGATGAAGCCACCGGTGTATCCAGCCCGCCGCTACCAGCCAGGCGGGTTTCCAGCCTGCGCAGCAAACCGGCAAAATCAGGGCGTTCCGCATCCGGCAGCTGTTTCAGGGCCGTTTCCAGCAAGCACAGCGCGGCTGCTGTTCTGGCGGTCTCTTCACGCGTCACATCCGGCCAGCGCGAGAATGTATCGAGCACTTTCTCACTGTTCAGCCAGTCGAGTGCGGCCAGTCTTGCGGTGCTGCGCTGTGGGTGGCAGTGCCGCCCCGCCTGTTCCAGCATGGCTGCCAGCAGCAGGATGCCATCCGTCAGCCCGGTATCGCCATCGCGCTGCAGACGAGCCATGGTGTACCAAGTCACCACCCGGATGTCGCGGGCATGTCGGGTCAGAATGCTTTCCGCCAGGCGACAAAGCACCCCGGTATCGGTGCCGGAAAGCTTGTTGATCTCCTCGCGCATCAGCTGGAAATCATCCTCATAGGTCGGGTCATCCCCGGCTCCATTACCAGTCGGGAGTGGTGTCAGCCACGGCGACCACAGAGAGAGGCTTTCCCGGCTCTTAGCGAGCAGTGCGGTACGCTGGACCGCGCCCGGAAGACACAGGGTCAGGAGCGTTTCTGCAGTCGCCATTTATTCGTCTCCGGCAAGGGTGAGTGAGCCATCAGTCGCGCCCACGGAAAAAATAGTCTGCGGCAGACTGAAGCCCTGCAGTTTGAGCAGTGCCAGTGGCCCGTCACCGAGCTCACTGCGCATGATGAATTTCAGCGGATTGCCATCCGGAGTGATCCACACCAGTTGTGTCCGGCTGCTGTCGAGCGGGGTGATAAGCGCCTTATCCAGCAAACGGATAAAGCCCCAGTTTCCCTGATTACTGGCATACAGGCGCATTTCTGTATTGACTGAGCGCCAGCTCAGATCCACACCGGGGTAATACGTATTGCCCGGCCAGGTGAAGCTCTGCCAGCTTTCCATCTGGTTGAAGTAATCCAGTTTCTGACCATCGAGCGTCAGCTGGGTGCGGGCCACATCGCGTGACGGTCGGGCCATCAGTTCGAAATGAACCCCGGCATCGCCCTGAGCAAAGACGATATCCGAGATATCGGCAAGCTTGTTGATGGCGGCAAGAAACGCCGGACTGATGCTCATTCCCTGACTGGCAGCCGGATCCACCACCCAGTGGTTGCCTTCCTGATGCAGCATGCCCCCGAGGTTGGTTTTGATAAATGCCGCGATACGCCCGGAGTCGCTGCGCAGGAACTGGGCCAGCAGTGGCAGTGAAGCATCGCTGCCGGTGGCCTTAAATGGATAGCGTCCGGCAAAGGCAGTGTTCCACTGCGAAACAATGGTGCTCTGCCAGCGGGCATTGAGGCTGCCTGCCGCCGGAGCCAGCACCTGACGCCAGGCCAGATCGAGCGGCTGCACAAACAATGCTTGCCCGAAACCGTTCCACTCCTGCCCGAGACTTGCCGCTACCAGAGAGCCGTAGTCACGGGTGTCGGTCAGATCGATGGCTTTTCCCTGGAAAACAGTCTGGGCCAGCATCTGCGCCATCGCCTGCGGATCAGGGGCGCTGGTCACCTGCTGCAGCTTGAGACGCACCTGGGTTACACGGGCAAGCCAGGACTGGAAGCTGAGGTTACCGTTTGAGCCGGTACCGTCCTTGCCGGCCATCAGCCCCGTGAGTGGACCAAAGACGCCATCCAGCGGCCCTTTCGGCCCCTGCGCCTGTTTAATAAACTGTTTTGCACTCTTCTGACGCCCCACCAGTTTTTTCGCCGAGTCCACCAGGGTGTCAGCCAGAGCCTCTCCTTTTGTCCCGGTCTGTCCCTGCCAGGCAAGTGTATTCATCAGCGCCACCAGAGGGGACTGACGCACATCTGCCAGCAGGTTCAGCTGCGCAATGGCCTCCGAAAGCGATGACGCTTCGTGCCACTGAATGCTGTTGGCCATGTTGAGCCAGGCGTTGCCAAAGTCAGTGAAGTAACGCTCGGTCAGGCGCTGTTTCAGCGCTTCCGGTGACACATCACTGCCCGGCTGATGGGTTTTGTCGGTGAGCACCCAGTCAATTTCATCACGGCGGGTCTTCACTACCTGATCAATCGCATCTTCAACCTGCTCTTCCCACGCCTGACGGGTGAACATCCCCGGCACCACCTCTTCCGAGGAGAACAGGGTTGACGCATCCGTATCGCCGGTCATGTCAGACAGGGTTAAATCCGGCCAGTTACGGGCAATGCGCCCGAGCATCTCCTGGTACAGACCGCTTTCCGCATTACGCTGACCAATCTGTTTGAGCAGGATCTGACGTACTGTGAC
>Ga0207655_1002900_pt1 | contig 13233 bp, 7 predicted proteins | sample KBSM44metaG_FD_184398 | JGI IMG/M metagenome (GOLD analysis project Ga0207655, IMG submission 184398) | Miscanthus rhizosphere microbial communities from Kellogg Biological Station, Michigan, USA - KBS M4-4 metaG (SPAdes) (version 2) | ecosystem: Host-associated > Plants > Roots > Rhizosphere >...
CTTCAGTATTGAGGTTAGTTAATGCATCACCCACATTGTTCGCTGTGGTGGTCGTACCATCTGTTTTTGTAGTCACATAGCTTGGCGCACTGATCGCACCTGTCGTGTTGTCATAAGTTGACCCACCACCCAGGTTCGTCGCTGTGCTCGTACCCAAAGTATCTGTCTTTGTGCTTGATGCTGTCGTCGCTGCATCTAACTGACCTTTGTTCACTGCATCTGTTGCTGTCGTTGCATCTGCTACGTTTTCAACTTTATTGCCATTGGCATCTAAACCATTCGCAGTCACTTTGCCTGCAAATACTGGTGCATCTGCCAATTGGATATCTAGCGTATTGCCAGTGATCACTGTCTTGATGTTGCTGTTCGAACCCGCGCCTGTTAAGCCACCAGTAATATTCAGCGTTTCACCCAGTTTACGATCAACTGTACCGCTGTTACCCGTAAACGTTACCGGTTTGATCACTTCAGTATTGAGGTTAGTTAATGCATCACCCACATTGTTCGCTGTGGTGGTCGTACCATCTGTTTTTGTAGTCACATAGCTTGGCGCACTGATCGCACCTGTCGTGTTGTCATAAGTTGACCCACCACCCAAGTTCGTCGCTGTGCTCGTACCCAAAGTATCTGTCTTTGTGCTTGACGCTGTCGTCGCTGCATCTAACTGACCTTTGTTCACTGCTTGATCATCGGTAGTTGCATCAGCAACATTACTGATATTCGTGTTAGCTGCATTAATACCAGTGCTTGTAACGCTTGGACCACCTGTAATCGTCAATCCACTATTATCTAACTTTGTATTGCCTGTCGTGACACTACCAGCTGCACCTAAGTCTAGGTTTGGATTTAACTTAACCTGTACGCCATCTGTAGTCGCAACTGTACTAATATTGGTGTCGCCAGTGATAGAAACCGTATCACCTAATTTCTTCGTAGCGCTGGTCGCTGCAGTATCACCTTTAAAGGTTAAACCGGTATTATCAACCGCTGTCTTCGCATCTACACCTTTCTGAATATCTGTTTTGGTGCTTGCTGCAAGGTCAACTTTATAGTCAGTAACATTGTTCGCATCTTTAGTTCCAGCAGTTACCGTTACAGCTGATGAACCTGCTGATGCGGTGGTACCATTGGCATTAACAGTATAAACATCTTGACCATTTGCACCAGTAGTTTTTGCTACTCCCGCTATATTGGTTCCACCTGCAACTTCAGTTTTTGATGCCGCAGCTTTAGAATCAACATAGGTTTTATTGGTCGCATCTGTACCAGCTGTTGGTGCATTGTTGACTGTTACTTTATCTGCTGTGACTTGAGCTGCAGTAATTCCTGCATTGTTAATAACAGTTGCACCTGTAGTAACACTGCCTGTTGTACCTAAGTCCAATGCATTCGATAACGCAACTTCCACTTTACCTGCATTTACTTTAGTCGTGATATTGCTGTTTGAACCTACAACTTCAACCGCTTCACCTAACTTCTTGTTAACAGTAGTGCCGTCCTGCGCTTTTAAACCAAAGCCCAAGTTCGTCAATGTTGAACCAGCATCATCTACATACTTTTTATTGGCTGCATCTGTATTATTTGTTGGCGCAGCAACATTTGTAATCGCTAACCCACCTGCATTAATACCTGTTGTTTTATTGATAACAACGCCGCCAACCGTAACTTGGTCAGCTGTTACACCTGCATTATTAATAGTGGTATTACCCGTTTTAACGCTACCCGCTGCACCTAAGTCTAGGTTTGGATTTAACTTAACCTGTACGCCATCTGTAGTCGCAACTGTACTAATATTGGTGTCGCCAGTGATAGAAACCGTATCACCTAATTTCTTAGTAGAGCTGGTCGCTGCGGTATCACCTTTAAAGGTTAAACCGGTATTATCAACTGCTGTCTTCGCATCTACACCTTTTTGAATATCTGTTTTAGTGCTTGCTGCAAGATCTACTTTATAGTCAGTAACGTTGTTTGCATCTTTAGATCCCGCAGTCACTGTGACAGCTGATGAACCTGCTGATGCGGTGCTACCATTAGCATTAACGGTATAAACATCTTGGCCATTTGCACCTGTAGTTTTTGCGACACCTGCTATATTGGTTCCACCAGCAACTTCAGTTTTTGACGCCGCAGCTTTAGAGTCAACATAGGTTTTATTGGTCGCATCTGTGCCAACTGTTGGTGCAGCAACATTGGTAATCGCTAACCCACCAGCATTAATACCTGTTGTTTTATTGATAACAACGCCACCAACCGTAACTTGGTCAGCTGTTACACCTGCATTGTTAATAGTGGTATTACCCGTTTTAACGCTACCAGCTGCGCCTAAATCTAAGTTTGGATTTAACTTAACTTGTACGCCATTCGCTGTCGCGACTGTACTAATATTAGTGTCACCAGTGATGGAAACCGTATCACCTAATTTCTTTGTAGTACTTGTCGCTGCGGTATCACCTTTAAAGGTTAAGCCAGTATTATCAACGGCCGTTTTAGCATCTACACCTTTTTGAATATCGGTTTTGGTGCTTGCTGCAAGGTCAACTTTATAGTCAGTAACATTATTTGCATCTTTAGTTCCCGCAGTTACTGTGACTGCCGATGAGCCTGCTGATGCGGTTGTACCATTAGCATTAACGGTATAAACATCTTGGCCATTTGCACCTGTAGTTTTTGCGACACCTGCTATATTGGTTCCACCAGCAACTTCAGTTTTTGATGCCGCAGCTTTAGAGTCAACATAGGTTTTATTGGTCGCATCTGTGCCAACTGTTGGTGCATTGTTAACTGTAACACTTGTAAACGTAGGTGTTGCACTTGTAGCAACTGAATAAGTTATTGAACCATCCGCTGCTGTTGTAGGAGTAACGACTATATTGCTACCACTTATTACTGTTCTTTTTGATGCTTTAATCGCATCATCAATAGTCGTTTTACCCGTTCCACCAATATTAGTAGGTGCTGTGTAAGTATTCGTTACAGGATCATAAGCAGCATTTCCACCTAGAACATTTTTCAGATTTGTATGTGTATCATCATATGCTTTATCTAATTGTGCGACTGTAACTGCATCAGATGCAGCAGAACCATCAGCCACATTCTGAATACGACGGTTGCCTGTTACAGTTCCATTACCAACAGATACCGCTCCAACAGTAGGAGCAGCTTGTGATGTTAAAAATCCTGTTCCAGTAATAGCTGTCGTTGTAGAGCCATTACCCAAAGCAACACTATTATCAATACTAGCTATAGCAGAAGTACCGAGTGCAGTCGAGTTAGCTCCTGTGGCTTGAGCACCATTCCCCAATGCTGTACTATTTGTGTTATTTGCAGTTGCAGCATTACCAAGTGCGGTCGAATTAGCTCCTGTGGCTTGAGCACCTGGACCCACACCTACAGCAAAAGAACCTGCTTGGGTATTTCTTCCCATAGCCACACCACCAACTGCAACACCACTATTTGCAGTTACTGTTGCTCCTCCACCGATCGCAATTGCATAATTATTACCACCCGCATTAGAATTATCACCAATTGCGATTTGTGCGAATGTAGTTGTTTTTGCACCATTACCTAAAGCAATCTGCCCTCCAGTTCCTGCTGGATTGCTACTAGCAATATTACTATTACTCGCATTTGTACCAATCGCAATATTATTCAGAGATTCAGTACCAACAGCGCCTGTAAAAGCATTTTTACCAATCGCAATTGTCCCAGTATTAGTTGCCCTAGATTGGCCACCAATCGCAATACTATCCGTACCGGTCGACTGTGCGCCTCTAATCGTATTACCACCAATAGCAACCGAACCACTGCCAGAAGCCGTAACTGCATTTGCAATTGGTAAAACATTTCCAGAAGCAGACCCAGTAGCTGTTCCACCTAATGCTACAGCATTTTGTCCTGTTGACTGACTGCCTTCACCAAGTGCAGTACTACCAACACCAGTCGCTCGACTCTCAACCCCTAAAGCCGTACCAAAAGCATTGGCTTGACTATTATGACCCACAGCTGTACCAGCAACACCCGTAACTTCTGCAAACGCACCATATGCGGTTACAGCCATGAGATTATTACCTTTAGCATTACAACCCGCAACAGTTGAGTACGTACCAGAGCCATCCGTTGCCTGCCCACCGGTCGTTCCTGGATTTATAGTCCCGACCGTATTATTAGAACCCGTTACACAATTCCCATCCGTATTTATAAAATTCGCAGATGCGTCGGATGAAAAAGTGATCATCAAACTAACTGTTGCTGCACCAATAATCCCAGTTACTTTTGAAGACTTGGTTTTCCCTTTTGCCAATTCAGAAACTGCAACCCACGCAGACAATGTCGCATTCCAAATCACTTTGTAGATCTTATTCATATTACTTTTCCTTTTGGGGATGCATTACAGCAGCTGGTCCCGCCCCGACAATGCATATAAAATGTACAATTTTTTTTATTTAACAATTTACATACATTTAAATCAATAGAAAAAATGAGATATATTTCACTTTTTTTATTTTTTTAAACAACCGGTCTAAACTTTTACAAAAAAACAAAAAAATCTATACATTTATTTATTTTTAACTATACAAATCAATAGTTTATTTTATTACAAAAAAACATTAAGATTTATTAAATACATATTGTTCTTAAATTGACCATGTGACAAAATTTGTCACATTTATCAAAACAATGCGAGACTTAGTTTACATTTGACACATTGTTAAATTCTGATTAACTGCCTATTCTAATCCAGTTAACAATTTTTACTGCGAAATATGTCACAATAATTCTCGTTTCAATCTCTAAATACTCTCTTTATTTAGATTAAGTTAAAAATAAGACCTTTTTCTATCAATTTAAGGTGAAAATTTTTATATAAAAAAGTGATATTTATTTTAAAAACGGTTGCTGGCTATTTTGAAATTAGATAAGTGATCAGAACAAAATATACAATTGATCGTATTTTATTTTTTACATAGAAAAACCCGTATTTTCATTTGAAAACGCCACCGCATAATCAGGTTTGCTATAATTCAATTTAAAATTTAATCTGAGCATAACTTTTGAAGATCATTTTTGCAGGTACACCCGAATTTGCAGCTTCTGCTTTAGCAGCACTCATTGAAACTGATCACGAAATCGTCGCTGTGTATACTCAACCCGACCGCAAATCAGGTCGTGGACAAAAAATGACAGCTTCAGCCGTGAAACAACTTGCGCTGGCAAACAACCTACCCGTCTATCAGCCACTTCATTTTAAAGCATCGACAGACGAAGGCTTAGCCGCTCAACAAGAATTAGCAGCTTTGGGTGCAGATGTAATGGTAGTTGCGGCTTATGGTTTAATTTTGCCCCAAACCGTATTAGATACACCGCGCTATGGTTGTTTAAATATTCATGGTTCTTTGCTACCACGTTGGCGTGGTGCCGCTCCGATTCAGCGTGCCATTGCAACAGGTGATACTGAAACAGGGGTAACGATCATGAAAATGGCGGCTGGTTTAGATACAGGTGATATGATCTTTAAAACAGTTTGCCCAATCACAGCACAAGAAACCTCAGCGACTTTATATGACAAACTTGCGATTCAAGGTGCTGAAGCAATTTGTGTTGTATTAGAATCAGAACAAAAGCTACAACAATATTTAGATGCACGTGAAGTTCAAGATGAACAATTTACGGTATATGCACATAAACTCACAAAAGCTGAAGCGCAAATTGACTGGACTAAATCAGCAGTTGAACTTGATCGCAATATTCGGGCATTCAATCCTTGGCCAGTCGCATTTACACCAATAGATGAAACCAATAATTTACGTGTATGGAATTCTCAAATTTCAGATCTTACAGCCAATGGCGAAGTACCCGGAACCATTATCAAAATGAACAAACAAGGTGTACATGTACTGTGTGGAGATGGTGTGATTTGTCTGACTAGCCTACAATGGCCAGGTGGTAAAGCCATTAACCCTGTACAAATTATACAAAGCCATAAACTTTCAGTAGGAAATATATTCGCATGAGCCAAATTCAATCATCTGCAAAAAATTTGAATTTGCGCGCACAAGTGGTTAAAACACTTTTAGCTGTTCAAAATGGACAGTCTTTGGCTTCCGTTTTAAACCAACATATCAATATTGTTTCTGAACGTGATCGTGGTTTATACCATGAGCTTACTTTGGGCTGTCTACGTCAGTGGTATTCTTTAAAAGCAATTACCTTACCCTTGCTCACAAAACCATTAGAAAATGAAGCACTAGAAAGTTGCTTATATTTGGGTTTATACCAGATTTTATGCACCCGTATTCCTGCACATGCGGCGATTTCAGAAACGGTAAATGCTGCTAAGCAATTAGGTTTTGAACCGATGAGTGGTTTGGTCAATGCCATCCTTCGTCGTGTTTCACGTGAAACAACAGAGTTTCAAACGGCTTTGAATAATACCCATGGTTTACCAAGCTGGCTATTCAAACGACTAAAAAAAGATTGGGCCGATCAGCTTCCTGAAATCTGTCAAAATTTAAAACAAGTTGCTCCACTAACGCTTCGTGTCAATGAACGTCAAATTAGTCGTGATGAATATCTTGATATTTTAGATGAAGAACAGATTGATGCTCGCCCTTGTACACTTTCAGATGTTGGTATAGTTCTGGAGCAAACCGGCAACATTACTCATTTACCTGGCTTTGAAGAAGGCGGATTTTCTGTTCAAGATGAACATGCTCAATTGTGTGCAACCCTGTTACCCAACTTAGATGACAAAGTCATTATCGATGCTTGTGCAGCACCGGGTGGTAAAGCAGCTCATATCTTAGAACGTTTCAATCCTAAAAAATTAATCGCGCTCGATCATGATGCTAAACGATTATTGCGTGTTTCAGAAAACTTGGAACGCCTTGAATTAAATGTTGATGCAACAGTTGAAATCATCACAGCAGATGCTACAACATGGGTGCCTAAAGAGTTGGTCGATTGCATCGTATTGGATGCACCTTGTTCTGCTATTGGTGTTATGCGTCGTCATCCTGATATCCGGTTATTGCGTCAATCTACAGATATTCAGCAAGTGGTCGATCTGCAAAAGCAAATTTTAAAGCATATGTGGCAGCAGCTTAAAGTTGGTGGAACACTACTTTATATTACATGCTCAATTCTGAAAGTTGAAAATGAACAGCAGATGGTCGAGTTTTTTGCTGAACATGCAGATGCTGAGGAAATCAAGATTGATGCAAACTGGGGAATAGAACAAATTCACGGTCGTCAATTGTTACCTGAAGCGCATCATGGTGATGGTTTCTATTATTGCAGAATTCAGAAAACCGCTTAAAAAAACGCATTAAAAAAGCAGGCTAATTAGCCTGCTTTTTTTGACTCAAGTTTAAAGCGTATGATGGTCTTTGACTTCTTCCAGAACTTCATCCAATTCTTCAGGATTTTTCATCAAATGTAGGATCGATAAAATCAACCCACCCCATAAAAACACCATTGAAATAATCATCATCACGATTGCAGAAGTATTCATTTTGACGCTCCTATCGATCTTTCATTTTGCTAAGGATTAAAGCAATAACAGCACAGAAAATCACACTGCCCCAACCAAAGAACATCAACATACTTGAACTATAGGTATCGTATCCATTTTTAATCAAGCTAAAAACGGTCATACATAAAGTGACCAGCAAAATTAAAGAAGTGATTACGGTTAAAGTGAAATCCCAACCTTTACCCAGTTGAACAGTTGAAATACGATTCACGTGATCACGTAGTTCCAACAATGCTGAACGTTTAAACCATGCTATTGAAATAATTGACAATAATGCACCGCCAATAATCCCAATATTATTGATAAAGTGATCGACGATATCCACCAGTTTAATCGAATTCACACTAGAGAATAAGAAAATTGAAACCAGTGCACTGCCCCCACCAATAATGCTTACGGCTTTTTTTCGACCCCATTTTAACTTGTCTTGCATCGCTGCAATCGGTACTTCAAGGATACTCACCATTGAAGAAATACCAGCAACAAATAAAGAAGAGAAGAATAGTAAACCGAATAAATCCGCACCCGCACCTAAACTAGAAATGATTTTAGGGAAAGCAATGAAGGCCAAACCAATACCACCGCTGACCACTTGATCTACAGGTTTCCCTGCTGAAAAAGCCATAAACCCCAATGCAGCGAAGATACCAATACCCGCAAGAATTTCAGTAGAAGCATTAGCAAAACCAACGATGAGACCTGAGCCTGTTAAATTGGTTTTTGGTTTAAGATACGAGGCATAAGTCACCATAATCCCAAAACCAACAGAGAGTGAAAAGAAAGTATGGCCATATGCTGCAAGCCATACTTTATAATCCCACATTGCAGCCCAGTTCGGTGTAAAGAAAGCATTTAAACCTTGGACCGCTCCAGGTAAACGCAAAGCTTGAATAACAAGAATAGTGAATAGAATAAACAATAAAGGCATGAAAATTTTATTGGATAATTCAACCCCTTTTTTCACACCACCAAATAAGATGATCAGCGTTAATGCCCAAATTCCCACAATTGGCCAAAATAAATGACCAACAAACTGAAAATCAAAACTTGTTGATTTTGAGGTTTGTAAATAGGTATTGAAGAAGAAGTTTTCAGGATCACTGCCCCACAATTGACCTACAGAAAAGTAAACATAACTGCCTGCCCAAGTCAGTACGCTGGCATAGTACAAACCAATAATGATACAGACACAGACTTGCCACCATCCTAAAGTTTCCCCACCTTTAAATAAAGCACGATATGCTTTAGGAGGTGAGGTATTACTTTTATGCCCTGTCGCATAGTCTAAAAATAATAGCGGCAAACCTGCTGTGATAAGTGCAATTAAATATGGAATTAAAAAAGCGCCGCCACCATTTTCATAGGCAATGTAAGGAAAGCGCCAAATATTACCTAAACCGACAGCCGATCCAACAGCTGCGATAATAAAACCTGATCGTGATGTCCAGTTTTCACGAGATTCTGTCATAAAACACCTAATTCTGTAGATGTCCTCAAATGCTGCTTTTTTTCATTGTGATCTGCGAGCAAAAGAAGTACCAATTTTAAATTTTGTTGTTTGAATAAAACAGCACCTTTTGGGTCCTTTGTTATTATTTCAAACCAGTAACTTTGCAAACTTCTCGGTTAAAGTACATCAACAAAAATTACTGTTTAATGTGGTAACAATACTCGTTTTGCAGCGCTTTTTCTGTAATTTGTGTCCATTTTCCCATGTTTTTTTTACTTTTCATCACACATGGTTAATTTTTAGCTATTTTGATTGATCATTGCTTAAAATTACCTATTTCTAATTAACATTCTTGGGTAAACGATAATGCCCAATAATTTTATATGCATGCAAAATATCATTTTCACGTGTTCCATAACCGATATTATGAATGACCAAAGGTGTTTTTGACAGCATTGTGGTTTTATTGGAAATGATACCAATATGGGTTAAACCTTTACCTAAATCCCATGCCACAATATCGCCTGCTTGATATTTTTGATCACTCACTTGATAACCTTGACGCTGAAAATAGGTCATGATATTTGGAACCCGACGATGATCAATATTTCGATCAGTTGCTTTTAAGCCCCATTTTTGTGGATATTTTCTAAAATTGGCTTTCATATCTTCATGAATACGCTGTTGTAGATCTATTTCTTGATGACGTAATGCACGAATGACCACGTCTGTACAGACGCCTTTGACCAATGGAACATCCCCCATTGGATAAGACAATTGAGTATAAGCAGGATCATAATAAAGTGTTTTCCAAATCTGAGAACGTGCATCATTTACCAGTTTTTCAGATTGAAATGCCCAAATTTGTACACTCAGTAAGGAAAGTAAAACCATTAAAAATAATGAATTGAAAAATTTTATTGTCATTTTAACTCTATATAAAATTCAAAGGAAATAAGGAGCCGTAGCCCCTTAGAATATCAACTTATTGTTTGATTACAAGTAAGCGTTCTTCTTGCATATCACGAATTGCAGACTGAATCCCTTCACGACCTAAACCCGAATCTTTCACGCCACCATAAGGCATATTATCAACTCTGAAAGTTGGTATATCATTGATAATTACTCCGCCCACATGTAGATGATCCCATGCATAGAGCATTTTATTGAGATTTTGAGTATATACACCAGCTTGTAAACCAAAGCGACCTTGGTTAATTACTTCGATCCCTTTCTCAAAGGTTTTGTATTTCTCTAAAATTGCCACAGGGCCAAATGCTTCATTTTGATAAATTTCCAGAGATTCATCGACATTCTCAAGTAAAGTTGGCTCGAATAAAACGCCTTTTAACGTGCCACCAATTAAGATTTTCGCACCCTTTTTCTCTGCTTTATCTACCCATTTTTTTAAACGAATCGCTTCTGCTTCTTTGATCATTGGACCCACTATCGTGGTTTCTACATCTGGATCTGCCGCAGATACTTTTTTCAACTTAGCTAAGATTTTTTTTCTAAATTCTATATAAATATCAGCATGTACTAAAATTCGTTGCACACTAATACACACCTGCCCCGCATGTCCATATGCACCACCAATCACTCGATCAATCAACGCATCACTTATTTCTGTATCAGGTTCAATTAAAACCGCTGCATTACCACCCAATTCGAGGGTTACTTTTTTTCGACCAGCACGTGCTTTCATATCCCAACCCACTTGATCAGAACCGGTAAAGCTGAGTAGCTTAAAACGATCATCCGTCACTAACACATCAGCATGTTCTCGTGGACAAGGCAAAATTGAAAATGCGCCTTTTGGTAAATCTGTTTCAGCCAAAATTTCTGCGATTTTTAATGCGGAAATTGGTGTCAAACTTGCTGGTTTCAATACAAATGGACAACCCGATGCAATTGCTGGTGCAATTTTATGCGCTGTTAAATTCAAAGGAAAATTAAACGGACTGATCAGAGATACTGCACCAATCGGAACATGTTGTACCATTCCCCGATATGCAGAGGCCGCAGCGGTAACAGCCAAAGGCATTAGATGACCATTATTGAGTGTGGAGACAGCATCTGCCGCTAGTTGGAAAGTATTAATCAACCTTTCAACCTCAGCTGCTGCTGCAAGTTTAGGCTTTCCACCTTCGATAATTAAAATTTGTATTAATTCTTCACGTATTTCTTTAAAGCGTTTAACACAATGTAAGAGTATTTTTTGCTTCTGAAATGGCTTTAAAGCGGCCATTTCTTTTTCAGCTTTCACGGCTGCACTGATGGCTTTTTCTAAAGTTTTTGCATCTGCTAAAGCGACTTTTGCATAAATTTCCCCCGAAAATTTATCATGAACTTCAAGCCATTGCCCTAATTTGATCGCTTTATTGGCGACATAAAGGGGGAATTCAATCATTGCTTGATCAATAGAATCACTCATCCTACACCCTCGATTTAATCTTTTTAATAATGCAAAATTTGATAAACCCCTATATCATGCCTTCTGTTGATACAGTATTGAAATGTATTTAAGTAACAAAAAATAGGATGAAAAAACATTTCATCAAGAAGGACATATGAAATCTATTCAATTACCCTTATTTATCGCTGTATTAGGTCTAAGTTCATTTGCTCAAGCTGATTTTATTGGTTTAAAAGGTGATATCAGTTATTGGAGTCTTGGTGGAACTTCTCAAATCAATCATAAATCTGGTTTATCTAATAACACTGGTTCAGATGATTTATTATCAGATCCTTATGCTGGGCTAAACGCAGAACATGATTTAGATACTAAAGGTACGATTCAAGCCTCTGTTGCTTTTGAGCACCCTATTCCAATCCTTCCCAATGTAAAATTAAAATATACCAAGTTAGATACGGAAACTGAGTCTAATAATGAGTTTGCTAAAACTAAAATTGATTTAGACCATACAGATCTTATTCTTTACTATGAAATCTTAGACAACATTGTAAAAGCTGATGTCGGTGTAGGGGCAACTAAGCTCAATGGTACTGTAAAACAGTTTTCACAAAATGTTGATGTTGATGAATATGTTCCAATCCTTTATGCAGAGGCCGGCGCAAAACTACCGTTTACAGGTTTAAGTGCAAAAGCTGAAGCGACTTATACCAATGTCAATGATGTAAAAATCACAGACGCTCAGGCTGAAATTCAATATGACTTTGTAAAGTCTATAGTTTTAGATCTTGGTGCAAAAGTGGGTTACCGTATTTTAAATATTGAACTCAGTGATTTAGATAACCGCGATATGAAGTTTGATTTTAAAGGACCTTATATTGGTTTAAATGCACTTTTTTAATAGAAACTATCCTTTTATGATCATGTAAGCTTTTTCTTACATGGTCTGCCGAATTATGCGTATAGGCAGAACAACTAAATTTTAATATTATAAACACATTAGGAAACAGGAAGTTTCCATTAAAAACAAGAATAAGATAGGATGATAATGCAGGATAGCGAAAGGTACTACAGGAGTTATATCTTAGAACCAATACAAAAAACCTCAGGCATGGATGTCTGAGGTTTTTTATTTTGGATAGACTAAAAGCAATTAAAGTAAAACACTTACCACTTCATAAAAACCATCCCTTCAATAGCATCAATTTGAATCAGTTCAGTTTGTTTTTGAACCAGTTTAATCGCTTCATGCAAACCTATTGTTTTTGTATAAGAACCTTTTTGAGTAGGAACAGGAATGTCTGCATCTAATGAATAATCATCATTGACCATAAACTGTAAAGTACGATCATTTTTATCAACAATTCCTAAAAAGTTTTCTGGCCTGATTAAGACAGATTGCATTATTTCTATGATTTCATCGATAGATGCGTACTGATCTTGAGCGGGTAAAACTTCATCACCATCATAATCTGTAAAGAAAAACTGGAAAATCAACATATTATTAACTGTTTTTATCGTAATACTTTAATTTTTAGCATAAAGGAACCACTGATTCAATAGCTAGACTCTTTCTATATCTCCACTTCAATAATGAACATAATGAGGTATACAGAACATGAGTTCAGTTTCATCAATACATAAGCTTAATCAGTGATCAATTTACTTAATATGACTAGATCTCTTTTATTCCGACAATAAGCACTGCGCATAAAAAACACCCCGTTCTCGTTAGAGACCGGGGTGTTTTAGATTTAAAAGCTGGCGATGACTTACTCTCACATGGGTAACCCCACACTACCATCAGCGCTAAGAGGTTTCACTTCTGAGTTCGGGAAG
>Ga0207655_1002902_pt1 | contig 13225 bp, 14 predicted proteins | sample KBSM44metaG_FD_184398 | JGI IMG/M metagenome (GOLD analysis project Ga0207655, IMG submission 184398) | Miscanthus rhizosphere microbial communities from Kellogg Biological Station, Michigan, USA - KBS M4-4 metaG (SPAdes) (version 2) | ecosystem: Host-associated > Plants > Roots > Rhizosphere >...
GACTGATCTGATTTACCGGATATACCGGATTTACCAAACACTTCGTTGTGTGTTCTACGGCTTTACGGTGCGCTTGGTCGGTGCACCGTTTTTTTTTGCCTGGTGAAAACTCCTGTGGCCGTCGAAACGCTCGTTGTAGCAGCTGCCGAGCCTGCGAGGCTGCGTTCGGCTGCGAAGCAGTCGTGAATCCGGCTGACGCGGTCTGCCTGACATACCGCAATCTCTGGTTTTACGACTGCTGCGCAGCCGAACGCAGCCTCGCAGGCTCGGCAGCTGCTACGGATCGACATCACGCGATACATAGTTACCGCATCTCGCCGCACGTCCAGCGTTAACCTGCGTTCATCTTATGGAAGAGAGAACGTCATGGACGACAACACCTCGGCTGCATCCCCACTACCGGTTTATCAACTGTCACCCGAGCAGATCGCCGGTCCGTATTTTCGAAATCCAAAACTGATCAGGCGAAACGTCAGCGAAGGCATGGACGGCATTCCCTTGGTGCTGCGGCTCACGATCATCGATGCCATGACCGGTCAACCGGTTACCGGGGCATTGGTCGATATCTGGCATTGCAATGCGCGCGGGGCGTATTCGGGCTGGAGCAAGGTCAACCCGGACAAGGAAGTCGATGTGGATGATATCGGGTCGATCCCGCGCACCGACGACGACACCTACCTGCGTGGTGGGCAATTCACCGACAAAATGGGCATCGTGCGGTTTACCACTATTTATCCGGGGTTCTATGCCGGCCGCGCTTTGCATATTCACGTCGCGGTACGCATCACAGCCGGTAATAACTATCTGGAAGAGCGGCACGTCGCCTGGGTCGGCCAGCTTTACTTTCCCGAGGTCGCATCAAGGTCGGTGCTCAATGCCCGTGAGTACAGCGGTCGAGCCGTCTCACCGCTGACCAATGCGCAGGATATGTTTTATCAGCGCATGGGCGGCGAGGCCTCGACCCTGAATATTCACACCATCGGTCGAGACTCGAATGAGGACGGCTTTTTCGGGCACATGACCATCGGTGTCGACACGTTTGCGGCGTCATCGCAAATCAAGCCCGAGGACTTTGATAAATACACTGTGTGACGTCAGCGCAATTCGTTCAACGCCCGGGCCAGTACATCCATGTCCGCTGCCATGGTCGTGAGCCCCGGTGTGATGCGGATGCACGGGCCACACGCCGCGCCGCTGCGCGCCACGGTAAACAGGTTGTAGTCGTTGAGCAGGCGCTCGACCATCGCCTGTTGGTCGGCATGCCGGGTAAAGCGCATCGAGGTGATGCCGCAATACAGGCGCGGGTCATCCGGGGTCAGGACTTCGATCCCCGGTAACTCCCGAACGGCATCGACCCAGCGGTTGCGCAGGTAATTGAGCCGAGCGCCCTTGGCGACGGAACCGCCCATGGCCTGATGCTCTTCGAACACCAGCGGCAGGGTCAGCAGGGCCGGGATGTTCGGGGTGCTGTATGGCGTGCGGGCGCGAATGTCGGTGTCAGGGAAATGCATCTCGCCCATGTCCGGGTCGATGTCGGCCAGGCGCTCGGGCGCGATGTAAATGAAGCCGAGAGTCAGCGGCGCACCGATCCATTTGTGCAGGTTGTAGCCGGCGAAGGCGATGCCCAGTTCATCGAGGTTGAACTCGATCTGGCCCAGAGCATGGGCGCCGTCGAGGATTACATCGATGCCATGCTCCCTGGCGGCAGCGGCGATCGCCTGCACCGGCATTACCAGACCGGTGCGATGGGTGACGTGGGTCAGGGCCATCAACTTCAGTCGCGGATAACGTGTGAAAGCTTCGCGGTACGTGGCCAGCAAGCTGTCGAAACTGGCGGGGCGACGGTGCTCGATCTCGATCACTTCCACGCCTCGATAGCGGGCCAGCCAACGCATTGCGCTCTTGACCGTGTCGTACTCCAGATCGCACAGCAGGACCTGATCGCCCGGTTCCAGGCGATTGTAGTTGCGGATCAGCGACTGCAAGCCGTCCGAGGCGTTGCGGGTGAAGGCGACGGCTTCGGCCGGGGCGCCGATCAGTTTGGCCAGCTGCGCGCGAATCTTGACGCTTTCGCCCTGTTCGAAGCGCTGGCGCACATGCACCGAGTTGCCGCGGTTGATGAGCTCGATGTTGCGTTGATACTCCTCGACCACGGTGCGTGACATGCGCCCGAAGTAACCGTTCTCCAGGTTCAGGGGGCCGGGTTCGACAGCGTAGCGGTCGGCAAAGGTCTGCCAAAAGGCTTCATCACGGGCACGGCGGGTGTTATCGGGCATGGGCGACTCGGTGCGATAGGGCGGTTCAGTGACGAGGGGCAGGTTTGCCGTGCTTGGCGCGCAGCGGTTCGAGCAGTTCCGACAGGCCGTTGTGGTCGATTTCCTGCATCAAGGCCAGCAACCCGCCCAGTTCCCCGTGAGGGAAACCTTCGCGAGCGAACCAGTTCAGGTACTGACCGGGCAGGTCGGCGATGATACGGCCCTTGTATTTGCCGAAGGGCATCTCGCGGGTAATCAGCAGTTCGAGCTTTTCGGGATTCATCATCAGTCGTCTTGATTTAGAACAGTCTGGAAAATACAGGCATTCTGCATGCAGGCCAATTGACAGATCATGCAAAAAAAGCGGATACAGATTTCGACTAAAGATTAAATCATTGAAATATAAGTAAAAAATTTCAATTCGAAGCTGGCATGCAGGGTGCAACGATTGATTGCATCTTTCATCAACCGCAAGGAATTGAAAAATGACCGACATTAATAAAGAAGCGATCTCTGTACTCAACGACCTGATTGAAACCTGTAAAGACGGTCAGGAAGGGTTCAAGACTTGCGCTGAAGACATCAAGAATCCCGAACTCAAAAACCTGTTCATTCAGCGCTCCGCCGACTGCGCCTCTGCCGCTGCCGAACTGCAGGCCACTGTGCGTTCCCTGGGCGGTGATCCGGAAACCTCCACCAGTGTCAGCGGCGATCTGCACCGTCGTTGGGTGGATGTGAAGTCGATGTTCACCGGCAAGGATGAAGAGGCGGTGCTGAACGAAGCCGAACGCGGTGAAGACCATGCGAAGAAGGCTTACAAGGACGCATTGGATAAAATCAACAAGTACAACCTGGTGGGCATTCGTGACATCGTTGAACGCCAGTATCACGGCGTGCAACGCAACCACGATCAGGTCAAAGCCCTGCGCAACCAGGCTCGCGCACGCTCGTAAGCGTTCGTTACCCATCAAAAACGCCAGCCAGTCTGGCGTTTTTTTGTACCCAGCCTATGGGGCTCCTATGTGGCGAAGGGGCTTGCCCCCGTTGGGGTGCGCAGCGCCCCTGAAACAGGCGCCGCATTCGACCTGATTAAACGCGGTAGCAGGTTTTACGACTGCTTCGCAGTCGAACGGGGGCAAGCCCCCTCACCACAGGGAAGGCCTCTCATCACAAGGAAGTGATGAATCAGCCGATGCTGATCGCCGGCAACGTCGGCAATGTCACGGTCTGCTGTTTACGCGGCGCCAGAATCTCCGCCTCGCCATCCACTACCAGTTCATCACGCTGATTGAACACTCGGGTGGCGATCCGCACACGAAACTTCGGCATTTTCTCGAGAATTTCCAGGCGCACCGTCAGCGTGTCGCCAATCTTCACCGGCTTCTGAAAGCTCATCGTCTGACCGATATAAATAGTCCCCGGCCCAGGCAGCTCGCAAGCCACCGCCGCACTGATCAACGCGCCGCTGAACATGCCGTGGGCGATACGTTCCTTGAACATGGAGGCAGCGGCGAATTCGGCGTCCAGGTGCACCGGGTTGTGGTCGCCGGACATCGCGGCGAACAACTGAATGTCGCGTTCTTCGACGGTTTTGCTGTAGCTGGCGGTCTGGCCGACTTCGAGGGCTTCGTAAGGGGTGTTGGTAACCTGGGTCATCTGTCTCGATTCCTGTGACGAATTAAATGAATCCACAAAAAAAACTATTCGGCTCTGGGTGGCCGGCGGTTGCTCAAGGCCTGGGCGATCCAGTTCAGCACGTCGGCAGTCACTTCATCGCGATTGCTCTCATTGAACAGTTCGTGCCGGGCCTGCGGGTAAATATTCAAGTGCAGGCTCTGGCAGCCAGCGTCGCGCAGGGCGTGGGCCAGATCTTTCAGACGTTTGCCTTCGCTCACCGGATCACATTCGCCGCCAATTACCAGCAGCGGCAGGCCCGGATCGATCTGGGCGAGATTGGACGCTTTGCTGATTTGCTGCAAGCCGCCGAGCAAATCGATCCATAGCTGATTGGTGCAGCGAAAGCCGCAGAGCGGGTCGTTGGCGTACTTGTCGACCTCGGCCGGGTCGCGGCTCAGCCAGTCAAACGAGGTGCGAGCTGGCTTGAACTTCTTGTTGAACGAGCCGAACGACAGCCATTCGATCAATGCACTGCGACCCTTGGGGCCCTGGCGCAGGCGTTCGAGACGAGCAATCTGCCGCGCTGCGCGATAGAGCGCCACGGGCTGGAAGTTCGAGCCGCTGAGAATCGCCCCGTGCAGGCTGGCGCTGTGGTGCAGCAAGTAAGCCTGGGCGATGTAGCTGCCCATGCTGTGGCCCAACAGCACGATTGGCACGCCGGGATGCTGTTGGCCGATATGTTGGTTGAGGCAGGCGAGGTCACCGACCACTTTGCCCCAGCCATCGCTGTCGGCGAAGTGGCCCAGGGTGCCGTTTTCAGCGGTTTTGCCATGTCCACGCAGGTCCGGTGCGTAAACACCGTAGCCCTGTTCGCAGAGCTTTTCTGCCAGGCGAGCGTAGCGACCGCTGTGTTCCGCCATGCCATGGGCCAGCAGGATCACGGCTTTGAGCGGTGCAGTCGGCAGCCACTGGTTGACGAAGAGGCGGCTGCGGTCGCTCGCGGTCAGCCAGAAAGTGTCATGGATCATGGCGATTCCTTTGCATGGGACTGCATGCGGCATGGGCGTCGTTGCATTGTATAGCGCATCCCGCGCGCGCCGTCTGATCAGGCAGCGCCGGGGCAGCAAGATTCACGGGATCAATGAGGACTGTGCGCATATTTGCCTGATTCACCATAGCTGCTAGTGTCCGGGAAGCACCGCTTTTCAGAAGTGATAGAAAAAGCGGCCCCGGATAGATTCAGGTAATGAGGACAAGAACAATGCAACCTGATTTCTGGAATGACAAACGCCCGGCCGGCGTGCCCCTGGATATCGACCTTGGGGCCTATAAGTCGGTGATCGAGGTGTTCGAGCGTTCCTGCAAGAAATTTGCTGACCGCCCGGCATTCAGCAACATGGGCGTGACCCTGACCTACGCTGAACTGGAACGTTACAGCGCTGCGTTCGCCGGTTACCTGCAAGCCCACACCGACCTGGTGCCGGGGGATCGCATCGCGGTGCAGATGCCCAACGTCCTGCATTACCCGATTGCCGTGTTTGGCGCCCTGCGTGCCGGGCTGATCGTGGTCAACACCAACCCGCTGTACACCGCGCGGGAGATGCGTCATCAGTTCAAGGACTCCGGTGCCCGGGCTCTGGTGTACCTGAACGTGTTTGGACAGAAGGTCCAGGAAGTGTTGCCCGACACTGACATCCAATACCTGATCGAAGCGAAGATGGGCGACCTGATGCCCACCGCCAAGGGCTGGCTGATCAATACCGTGGTCGCCAAGGTCAAGAAAATGGTCCCGGACTATTCACTGCCCCGGGCCATCTCCTTCAAGAGCGCGCTACGTCTGGGCCGGGGCCTGGGCATCAAACCGCTGAACGTCGGTCTCGACGACATCGCCGTGTTGCAATACACCGGCGGCACCACCGGGCTGGCCAAGGGTGCGATGCTGACCCACGGCAACCTGGTGGCGAACATGCAGCAGGCGCGGGCATGCCTCAGTCAGTTGGGTGCCGACGGTCAGCCGCTGCTGCGCGAAGGCCAGGAAGTGATGATTGCGCCGCTGCCGCTGTACCACATCTATGCCTTCACGGCGAACTGCATGTGCATGATGGTGACCGGCAACCACAACGTGCTGATCACCAATCCACGGGACATCAAGGGCTTCATCAAGGAGCTGAAGAACTGGCGGTTCTCGGCGCTGCTTGGGCTCAACACGCTGTTCGTCGCGCTGATGGACCATCCCGACTTCAAGACCCTGGATTGCTCCAGTCTCAAACTCACCAACTCCGGCGGCACGGCGCTGGTCAAGGCCACCGCCGAGCGCTGGGAACAGCTCACCGGTTGCCGGATCACCGAAGGTTACGGCCTGACCGAAACCTCGCCGGTGGCCTGCACCAACCCTTACGGCGACAAATCGCGCATCGGCACGGTCGGCCTGCCGGTGCCGGGCACGACCCTGAAAGTGATCAACGACGAAGGCGTCGAGCAGCCGCTGGGCGAACGTGGCGAACTGTGCATCAAGGGCCCGCAGATCATGAAGGGCTACTGGCAGAAACCCGAAGCCACCGCTGAAGTGCTGGATGCTGATGGCTGGTTCAAGTCGGGCGACATCGGGGTGATCGACCCGGATGGTTTCGTGCGTATTGTCGATCGTAAGAAAGACATGATCATCGTCTCGGGCTTCAACGTGTACCCGAACGAGATCGAAGACGTGGTGATGGCCCACCCGAAAGTCGCCAACTGTGCGGTGATCGGCGTGCCGGACGAGCGTTCGGGGGAGGCGGTGAAACTGTTTGTGGTGGCCCGTGAGTCGGGGGTCAGCCTTGAAGAGCTGAAGGCTTACTGCAAGGAAAACTTCACGGCGTACAAAGTGCCCAAGCACATCGTGTTGCGTGAGTCGTTGCCGATGACGCCGGTGGGCAAGATTTTGCGGCGGGAGTTGCGGGATATCGCATAAACGGTCGTAGACCGAGGTGATGCCAAAAGATCGCAGCCTTCGGCAGCTCCTGAGGGGATCGCATTCCTCTGTAGGCGCTGCCGAAGGCTGCGATCTTTTGCGTTGAAAGCCGCGAATTCAGCGGCTTTCAGGGAGGTATAGGATTTTTGCTCTAAAATGACTGCTTGGCATTCTTGAGTCGCAAAAGTGACTGTAGAGGCCTATTTAGGCTCTAGTCGGCCCTTGGCAAAGCTGCTACTCTCGGCGCGCTTTGTGACTTCTCGGCCTATGTAAAGCCAGATTCACCAATAGACAAACACCAATAATAATCGCATCAAATGCGGTGTTGAATTCGCGTTGCTGAGGAGTGGGCTTCCATGATCGAAGACTTTTGGAAGGATAAGTACCCAGCTGGAATTGCTGCCGAGATCAATCCAGACGAGTACCCGAATATTCAGGCAGTGTTGAAGCAATCCTGCCAACGCTTCGCTGACAAACCGGCATTCAGCAACCTGGGCAAGACAATCACCTACGGTGAGCTGTACGAATTGTCCGGTGCCTTTGCCGCTTACCTGCAACAGCATACCGATTTGCAGCCGGGCGATCGAATTGCCGTGCAATTGCCCAACGTGTTGCAGTACCCGGTCGCCGTCTTCGGTGCCATTCGCGCCGGGCTGATCGTGGTCAACACCAACCCGCTGTACACCGCGCGGGAAATGGAACACCAATTCAACGACTCCGGTGCCAAAGCCCTGGTCTGCCTGGCCAACATGGCGCATCTGGCACAGACCGTGGTGCCGAAAACCGGCGTCAAGCACGTGATCGTCACTGAAGTGGCCGACCTGCTGCCGCCGCTCAAGCGTCTGCTGATCAACAGCGTCATCAAGTACGTGAAGAAGATGGTCCCGGCGTATCACTTGCCCAAGGCCATCAAATTCAACGACGTGTTGAGCAAAGGCCATGGCCAGCCAGTGGTTGAGGCCAACCCGGCCAGCAGCGACGTGGCGGTGCTGCAATACACCGGCGGCACCACCGGCGTGGCCAAGGGCGCGATGCTGACCCACCGCAACCTGGTGGCCAACATGCTGCAGTGCAAGGCGCTGATGGGCTCCAACCTCAACGAAGGTTGCGAGATCCTGATCACGCCGCTGCCGCTGTACCACATCTATGCCTTCACCTTTCATTGCATGGCGATGATGCTGATCGGCAACCACAACATCCTGATCAGTAACCCGCGCGACTTGCCGGCGATGGTCAAGGAACTGTCGAAGTGGAAGTTCAGCGGTTTCGTCGGCTTGAACACATTGTTCGTCGCGTTGTGCAACAACGAAGCGTTCCGCAAGCTGGATTTCTCGAACCTGAAAATCACCTTGTCCGGCGGCATGGCCTTGCAACTGGCTGCGGCTGAACGCTGGAAAGCGGTCACCGGCTGCCCGATCTGCGAAGGTTACGGCATGACCGAAACCAGCCCGGTGGCTACGGTGAACCCGAGCCAGAACATCCAGATCGGCACCATCGGTATTCCGGTGCCGTCGACCCGGTGCAAAGTCATCGACGATGCCGGCGTTGAGCAGCCGTTGGGCGGCATCGGTGAACTGTGTGTGAAAGGTCCGCAAGTCATGAAGGGCTACTGGCAGCGTCAGGAAGCCACCGATGAAATACTCGACAGCGAAGGCTGGTTGAAGACCGGTGATATCGCACTGATTCAGCCCGATGGCTACATGCGCATTGTCGATCGCAAGAAAGACATGATCCTGGTCTCCGGTTTCAACGTGTACCCCAACGAACTGGAAGATGTGCTGGCGACCCTGCCGGGCGTGCTGCAATGCGCGGCCATCGGCGTGCCGGACGAGAAGTCGGGGGAGGCGATCAAGATCTTCATCGTTGCCAAACCGGGCGTGACCCTGACCAAGGAACAGGTGATGGAGCACATGCGCGCCAACGTCACCGGCTACAAGGTGCCCAAAGCCGTGGAGTTCCGCGACGCGCTGCCAACCACCAACGTCGGCAAGATCCTGCGCCGCGAGTTGCGCGACGAAGAGCTGAAAAAGCTGGGCGTGAAGAAAGTCAGCGCCTGATCAAACAAAAAGCCCCGCAGATGCGGGGCTTTTTGTTTAAAGCGGTATCAAAAGCGCTTTTGTGGCGAGGGAGCTTGCTCCCGCTCGGCTGCGCAGCAGTCGCAAAAGCAGCCAGCGGCCTGATCAGGTGAATCGAGGTGCCTGATTTAGGGGCGCTACGCACCCCAGCGGGAGCAAGCTCCCTCGCCACAGGGGACTCTTTGATGGCTTGAGAGGATTACTGGCGGAACTGCGCGAAATTGACGTTGGTGCCCGCCGGACGCATGTCCTGCAGGTACGAGTCCTTGTCGGCGCTCAGTTCCAGGCTCAGGGCGGCCTTGCGTTTACCCTGGTTACGCACCACCAGGCCTTCCAGCTTCTCGCGCAGGAATACCGTCGGCACTTTCAGGTGCAGCAGTTCGTCGGTGTCCGGGGTGTGCATCAGCAAGTGAATCCATTCGTACTGACCAATGGCCAGCCGCGCGACCGGGATATCGAACCAGAAAATGTTGCGGTTACGGTTCAATTCGGTGAAATGGCAGTTGTTGACGCCAAGCACGGCACCGCCAAGTTCCTGGTTTCTGCGGGCAATGGCCTGCTTTTTATCGAGTTTCATAACGTTCCTACGGGATTGGATCTTCAGCGCCATGGCCTGAATACGTTGCGCATTCTCGGGGCAAAGACTGCAAACATAAAGCCTAACCTGCCTGGGGCGATGAAATGTTCTGTTGGGAAATAAATGAAACTCTGCGCAAAGGCTTTCGGTCCACCCTTATGTAACGACTTTCCCCGTTGAAATGTTCTCAGGAGACATACCATGAGCAGCACTGGCGATAAAGTTAAAGGCATGGCAAACGAAGCGGTCGGCAACGTCAAGCAAGGCGTCGGCAAGGCCACCGGTAATGACAAAATGCGCGCCGAAGGCGTCAGGCAGGAACAGAAAGGCGAAGCCCAGCAAGCGATCGGTAAGGTCAAGGATGCTCTTAAAAAAGGCATCGATAAGGCTTGATCCGGTCTTTGACGAGTAACACAAACGGCCATCCGCGGATGGCCGTTTTTGTGTCAGCTTGAACTTGAGCAAGGAAATTGTTTCAAAGTCGCCAAGTAGGCTACTTTGTTGTAGAAAACGGCCCCTGAGTCGCCATGACTTCAACTTTTTTGCGGCGAGACGCTAATGTTTTTCCCGACCATGAAAGGTCTGCCCCTGCATCGCGTGATGATGCGCACGGTCACCGAGTTCGTCGCCGACGAGATGTCGACCTATGCCTCGGCGCTCGCCTATCAGATGCTGTTCTCGCTGTTTCCTTTCATCCTGTTCCTGATTGCCCTGATCGGCTTCCTGCACTTGCCGGACTTCTTCTCCTGGCTGCGCCTGCAATCGGAACTGGTGCTGCCGCCCCAGGCGCTGGAACAGGTGAACCCGGTGATTGACCAGCTCCAGCAATCCAAGGGTGGTTTGCTCTCGGTGGGTATTGTGATCGCCCTGTGGACCGCGTCCGCTGGTGTGCGGCTGATGATGAGTGCGATGAACGCCGCGTACGACGTGGTTGAAGGCCGTCCGGTGTGGAAGCGTTTTCCGCTGTCGATTTTCTACACCATCGGCATTGCCGGCATGCTGCTGGCCGCCGCTGCGCTGATGGTGCTCGGGCCGCAGGTGATGGCCTGGATCGCTTCGCAGGTGGGCCTTGAAGATTTCATTGTGACCGTCTGGACCATCGCGCGCTGGCCGGTGATCGTGATTCTATTGATGATGGCAGTGGCGCTGATTTACTACGTCATGCCCGACGTCAAACAAGAGTTTCGCTTCATCACCCCGGGTGCGGTGTTGTCCGTGGTGGTCTGGATCATCGCTTCGCTGGGCTTCGGTCTGTACGTCAAAACCTTCGCCAACTACAACGCCATGTATGGCAGTATCGGCGCGATCATCGTGTTGTTGCTGTACTTCTATATTTCCGCCGCGGTGCTGCTGCTCGGTGCGGAAATGAACGCGGTGATCGAGCACATGTCATCCGAAGGCAAGAAACCCGGTGAAAAGGTGCACGAAGAACCCAAACAGCATGTCTCAGGACTGGGGCGAGATCACTCAATCCAGCCGACCACTGACGAAGTCATAAAATGATCCGTGAAATTCTGAAAATGGGCGATGAACGCCTGCTGCGCATCGCTCCGCCGGTGCCGGCGGAAATGTTCGACAGCCCCGAATTGTGGCAACTGATCGATGACATGTTCCAGACCATGGAAAGCGTCGGCGGGGTCGGCCTGGCCGCGCCGCAGATCGGTGTCGACCTGCAACTGGTGATCTTCGGTTTCGAGCACAGCGAGCGCTATCCGGACGCCGAAGCGGTTCCGCAGACGATTCTGATCAATCCGCTGATCACGCCCTTGAGCCCGACCCTCGAAGAGGGTTTCGAAGGCTGCCTGTCGGTGCCGGGCCTGCGCGGGGCGGTGGATCGCTATCAGCAGATTCGCTATGAAGGCTTTGATCCCAAGGGCGAGCCGATCGTGCGTATTGCCTCCGGATTTCATGCACGGGTGGTGCAGCATGAATGCGATCACCTGATCGGCCGGTTATACCCCTCGCGCATCACCGACTTCAGCAAGTTCGGGTTTACCGAAGTGATGTTCCCGGACCTTGATCCTGCGGCGGACGATTGAATCGCTAAAGGATCGCTGTTCATGCCGAACCTGGTTGCAAACCCATGGCAATCATCGGTTTGCTGCGCGCATAACGGCTCAACCGTTCGGCCAGGGCGTAGGGCAGGGGCGGGTCGAAGGTAAAACCACGACGCTCATAAAAGCCACGCAAATCCGGATGGCAGAACAGCCAGACCGGTTCTTCAAGGTGCTTGACGGCGTGGGCGATCAACGTCGCGGCGATTCCTTGTTCGCGACAGCTCGGGTCGACAAACAGCCCGGTCAGCCAATGCCCGCCGGCCACCGGCCGCAAACACAGCGCCGCGATGATCTCTTCACGTCTTGCGACCCACAATTGAGCGTCTCGCACCGCTTTCATCGACGATTGGTGGGCGCGGTAAAACTTGTTCATCAACGGCCATAACGGCGCGTCGAGCACGGTGTACTGGGTGTTGGGCATGGGCTCGGACAGTCGGTGGGCAGGGCACAGATTATAAAAGAACACGCGCGCCGGGATAGGTGTATACCTGATCTCACATCCCCTGTTAGTGGAGTACGCATCATGTCCAAAGGTATGGAATCAAAGAAAGCCGCGAAGAAAAAACCGGCGAAAACCGCAATTGAAAAACGCGCGGACAAGAAAGCCAAGAAGGTGAATGTGTTCGGCCACTGATCCCGCGTCCATGGAGCCCGAGTCCTCGGGCTCCTGTTTTTTGCGTCTATCGAAATAACCAAACAATCTGCAAGAAATCCCGGCGCCGTTGCACAGAGGGGGATTGGTTCCCGTTCTGAGCAAAGCCATGCCCCATTACTTTGACGCTGCCCATCGTGAAGAAATCGAAACCCTGCGCCAACGTTTCACCGCTCGCACCGAGTGGCCGACCTGGTTGCTGCTGATCGGCGTTTACGTCGGCTGGTTCAGTATTGTGCTGGGCAGTGCCCGGTTGGGGCTCTGGTGGAGCACGTTGTTGCTGATTCCACTGATGGTGTTGTGGTTGTCGGTGCAGCACGAATTGCTGCACGGTCATCCCACCCGTTGGCCAGTGCTGAATAAAGTCCTCGGTTATGCGCCGTTTGCGGTCTGGTATCCCTACACCTTGTACCGCGACAGCCATTTGCTGCATCACCGCGACGAAGACCTGACCATCCCAGGTAGCGACCCGGAAAGCCGCTACCTGAGCGCTGAACAGTGGCAGCGCAGTTCGCTGTTCGAACAGGGCCTGCACTGGCTAAACAAAACCGTGCTGGGGCGCTTGGCCCTCGGTGCGCCACTGGCCTTGCTGGCGCTGGTGCGGGAGGAGCTGCAACGGCTGAAAACGGGTGAGCGCCAAGCCTGGTTGATGTGGCTGAGCCATGGTGCGCTGACGCTGCTGATGCTGGCGTTCATCGCGCGCTACAGCGTGCTGCCGGTCTGGTATTACCTGTTGCTGATCAGCGTGCCGGCGCTGTCGATTGCAATGATTCGCTCCTACTATGAACACCGTCCGCATGCGCAACCGGAGCAACGCACCGTCATCAATGAAGCGGGGTGGCCGTGGCGCTGGTTGTTCCTGAATCTCAATCTGCACCTGGTGCACCACGATTTGCCGGGGCTGCCCTGGTACGACTTGCCACGGGTGTACCGCGCGCGTCGCGATCAATGGCTGGCGCGCAGTGGCGGGTTTCTGGTGCGGGGTTATGGCCAGTGGGTGCGTTGGCACGGGGTGAGGGCGATTGACAGTCCGCGGCATCCG
>Ga0207655_1002904_pt1 | contig 13206 bp, 9 predicted proteins | sample KBSM44metaG_FD_184398 | JGI IMG/M metagenome (GOLD analysis project Ga0207655, IMG submission 184398) | Miscanthus rhizosphere microbial communities from Kellogg Biological Station, Michigan, USA - KBS M4-4 metaG (SPAdes) (version 2) | ecosystem: Host-associated > Plants > Roots > Rhizosphere >...
GTTCGGCCTGACGAAGCAGTACTTCACTGCGCGGATCCATGGTCTGCTCCTTGAAAAGGGGCGCAGTTTATCAACTCACGACGCGCAACGGTGCGCCGCTGAAAAAGCCCCGGGCGTTTTCCGCCAGTTGGCCGACGATGCGCTGACGTGCTTCGCGACTGCCCCAGGCGTTGTGCGGGGTGACGATCAGTCGGGGGATGTCGTCGGCCAGCAACGGGTTGCCGTTGACCGGCGGCTCCACGCTCAGCACATCGGTGGCCGCGCCGCCCAGGTGACCGCTGCGCAACGCATCGGCCAGCGCCTGTTCGTTGATCAAGCCACCGCGCGCGGTATTGACCACAAACGCGCCAGGCTTGAGCAACGCCAGTTCACGGGCGCCGATAAAGTCGCGGGTGTGTTCGTTGAGCGGGCAGTGCAGGGTCAGTGCGTCCACTTGGGCCAGCAGCTCATCCAACGGCACGCGATCGGCGCGGGCAGGGCGCCCTGGAATCGCACCGAGCAGCACGCGCATGCCGAAGGCCTCAGCCAGGCGCGCTACCGCGCCGCCCAACTCGCCGTGGCCGAGCAGGCCGAGGGTTTTGCCTTCCAACTCGACAATCGGGTGGTCCAGCAGGCAGAACTGCTTGGCTTGTTGCCATTTGCCGGCGCTGACATCCCGCTGGTAGTCCTTCAAGCGCGTGGCCAGGTTGAGCAACAGCATGAGCGTGTGCTGCGCCACCGACGGCGTGCCGTAGCCCTGGCAATTGCTCACGGTGATGCCGTGCGCGCGGGCGGCGTCGAGGTCGACGTTGTTGGTGCCGGTGGCCGACACCAGGATCAGCTTGAGTTCCGGGCAGGCCGCCAGGGTGTCGGTGCTGAGGGCGATCTTGTTGCTGATGACGACGTGGGCGCCTTGCACCCGTTCAACCACGTTCTGTGGCGTGGTATCCGTGTACAACTGCAACTCGCTGAAGCTGTCTCGCAGCTCGCTGAGGTCAAGGTCCCCCAGGTCCAGGGAAGGGTGATCAAGGAAGACCGCACGGCGATTGTTCGTCATCAACTGTACCTTTTGCGACAGGGTTTGAAGGCGTAATCTCCGGAGCCTATCAGATGAAATAATCAGTTACTTAATGGAGTGAGCATGTACGTCGCCGAGTTTTTGACCGTAGCCTTGATTCACTTGTTGGCGGTGGCCAGCCCCGGCCCGGATTTCGCCGTGGTGGTGCGTGAAAGTGTGACCCACGGCCGTCGCGCCGGAACCTGGACAGCCCTGGGTGTGGGGTCGGCGATTTTTCTGCATGTGGGTTACTCGTTGCTTGGCATTGGCTTGATCGTGTCCCAGTCCATCGTGCTGTTCAACGCACTCAAATGGGCGGCCGCGGCGTACCTGCTGTACATCGGCTTCAAGGCCCTGCGTGCGCAGCCCGCCAAACCACCGGTCGAAGGCGAGTTGCACCGCGAAGCGGGCGAGCGCACCCCGCGCGGCGCGTTTACCGCAGGCTTCGTGACCAACGGCTTGAATCCCAAGGCCACGCTGTTCTTCCTGTCGCTGTTCACGGTGGTGATCAACCCGCACACCCCGCTGGCGATCCAGGCCGGTTACGGCGTGTACCTGGCGGTGGCGACAGCGCTGTGGTTCTGCCTGGTGGCCATGCTGTTCAGCCAGCAGCGCGTGCGCGCCGGCTTTGCCCGCATGGGCCACTGGTTTGACCGCACCATGGGCGCGGTGCTGATTGCGATTGGGGTGAAGCTGGCGTTTACCAGCATGAAGTAAACGATATCTCTGGATGAGCACAGTCCAAATGTGGGAGCGGGCTTGCTCGCGAATACGGTGGATCAGCAATGAAGGTATTGCCTGACACACCGCATTCGCGAGCAAGCCCGCTCCCACATTGGATCTGTGTAAGGTATCGGTAATGGCTCAAAGCTAGCATTTATTGGGCTCTGCAAATCATTCCTTTGGCTGATTTGGCTGAAACATAAGGTCTCTAAAGTGCAAGTCTTCAAGCCAAGACCGTGCAGTCAGATAAGGGATTCGTATGTTGCAGACCCGTGTTATCCCACCCGCCGAAGGCGCGTACCAATACCCGCTGTTGATCAAACGCCTGTTGATGTCCGGGACCCGCTACGAGAAAACCCGGGAAATCATCTACCGCGACAAACTGCGCTACACCTACCCCACCCTGATCGAGCGGGTGGCCCGGCTGGCCAATGTGCTGACCGAGGCCGGGGTGAAGGCCGGCGATACCGTGGCAGTGATGGATTGGGACAGCCATCGTTACCTCGAATGCATGTTCGCCATTCCGATGATCGGCGCGGTGATCCACACCATCAACGTGCGTCTGTCGCCGGAACAGATCCTCTACACCATGAACCACGCCGAGGACCGCTTCGTGCTGGTCAACAGCGAGTTCGTGGGACTTTACCAGGCGATTGCCGGGCACCTGACGACCGTCGACAAGACCCTGCTGCTCACCGACGGTGACGCCAAGACCGCCGAGCTGCCAGGCTTGGTGGGTGAGTACGAAACCCTGCTGTCCGCCGCCAGCCCCTCGTACGACTTCCAGGATTTTGACGAAAACTCGGTCGCCACCACCTTCTACACCACTGGCACCACCGGCAACCCCAAGGGCGTGTACTTCACCCACCGCCAACTGGTCCTGCACACCATGGGCGTGGCGACGATCATGGGCAGCGTCGACAGCGTGCGCCTGTTGGGCACCAACGACGTGTACATGCCGATCACGCCGATGTTCCACGTACACGCCTGGGGCCTGCCGTATGTGGCGACCATGCTTGGCTTGAAGCAGGTCTACCCCGGCCGCTACGACCCCGAGTACCTGGTGGAGCTGTGGCGCAAGGAAAAGGTCACGTTTTCCCACTGCGTGCCGACCATCCTGCAGATGGTGCTCAATGCAAAGGCGGCCCAGGGCGTGGATTTTGGCGGTTGGAAAATCGTGATTGGCGGCAGTGCGCTCAATCGGACCTTGTACGAAGCCTCCAAGGCCCGTGGGATTCAGCTGACGGCCGCGTACGGTATGTCCGAGACCGGGCCGCTGGTGTCCTGTGCCCACCTCAATGAAGAGCTGATGGCCGGCACCGAGGACGAACGCACCACTTATCGCATCAAGGCCGGTGTGCCCGGGCCGCTGGTGGAGGCGGCAATCATCGACGCTGACGGCAACTTCCTGCCTGCTGATGGCGAGTCCCAGGGCGAGCTGGTACTGCGGGCGCCGTGGCTCAGCGAAGGTTATTTCAACGAGCCCCAGAAGGGCGCCGAGCTGTGGGAAGGCGGCTGGATGCACACCGGTGACGTGGCCACGTTGGATGCATTTGGCGTGATCGATATCCGTGACCGCATCAAGGATGTGATCAAGACGGGCGGGGAGTGGATCTCGTCCCTGGCCCTGGAAGACCTGGTCAGCCGACACCCGGCGGTACGCGAAGTAGCGGTGGTGGGCATTGCCGATCCGCAGTGGGGCGAGCGTCCGTTTGCCTTGCTGGTGGTGCGTGATGGCCATGTGATAGGTGCGCGGGAGCTCAAGGAACACCTCAAGCCCTTCGTTGAATTGGGCCACCTGAGCAAGTGGGCGATTCCGAGCCAGATCGCGGTTGTTACTGAAATTCCCAAGACCAGCGTAGGAAAGCTCGACAAAAAACGTATCCGCATCGACATCATCGAATGGCAGGCCAACAACAGTACGTTCCTGTCCACCCTGTGATGCTTTCCGCCGCGCCCGTTCGGGCGCGGCAATGCTCTATCTGGCGCCTTCACTTGTGATTTGCCGATTTTCAGCCATCCTTGCCCCGCCGACCTTTGTCGGCATGGCGAAAGGGTTGCGGCAGACGGGTCGGTGATGCAAATCACACTTTAGAGGGATCAAGCGATACCCCCTGCTGGCTATAGTCCTTCCCAGAGTTTTTCAAGGATGTTGCGCTTCGGGCCATGGGGGCTCGGTTGCCGTCCGGCATTGGAATCGTTGTATTCCGGCCGTTACATGCATCTGTAAGAAAAAGCTCACTGCCATAACAATAATGCACATGGAGTAGCGTCGATGACCTCAGTAAACCAGTTCTGGCGCCGGGCAAGACTGCCCTTGGCCGTCAGTCTCGCTTCTACGCTCGCCGGGCCCGCATTCGGCGTCAGTTTCAACATCGGTGAAATCGAAGGCAGCTTTGACTCCTCCCTGTCGGTGGGGGCGAGCTGGTCGACGGCCAAACCCAACCAGGATCTGATCGGGGTCAACAACGGCGGCAAGGGCCTGTCCCAGACCTCCGATGACGGCCACTTGAACTTCAAGCGCGGGGAGACGTTCTCGAAGATCTTCAAGGGCATTCATGACCTGGAACTGAAATACGGCGACACCGGCGTGTTTGTGCGCGGCAAGTACTGGTACGACTTCGAACTCAAGGACGAAAGCCGTCCGTTCAAGGACATCAGCGACAACAACCGCAAGGAAGGCGCCAAGTCTTCTGGCGGGCAGATCCTCGACGCGTTCATCTACCACAACTACAACATTGCCGATTTGCCGGGCAACGTGCGTTTCGGCAAGCAGGTGGTGAGCTGGGGTGAAAGTACCTTCATCGGCGGCGGCATCAACTCCATCAACCCGATCGACGTGTCCGCATTCCGTCGCCCGGGGGCCGAGATCAAGGAAGGCCTGATTCCGGTCAACATGTTCTATGTGTCGCAAACCCTCACCGACAACCTGTCGGCCGAGGCGTTTTACCAGCTGGAATGGGACCAGACGGTGACCGACAACTGCGGCACGTTCTTCTCGCAGCCCGATATCGTGTCCGACGGTTGCAACAACAACCTGCGTGTCTTGAACAAGCGCTCGACCATCCCGACGGCATTCCTGCCCGCACTGGCTGCCCGTGGCGTAGACATCAACAACGAAGGCGTCTTGGTGCGTCGCGGTGGCGACGACGATGCGCGTGACAGCGGCCAGTGGGGCGCGGCGCTGCATTACAACTTCGAACCACTGGACACCGAGTTCGGCGCGTACTTCATGAACTACCACAGCCGTGCGCCGATCTTCAGCGCGCAAGCGGCTTCCCAGGCGGCGTTCAACAGTGCGGCACCGTTGGGCCAATTGGCACCGTTGGTCGTGGCGGGTAACTCCCGGTACTTCATGGAATACCCGGAAGATATTCGCCTCTATGGCCTGAGCTTCTCCACCACGCTGCCTACCGGCACCGCCTGGAGTGGCGAGTTGAGCTATCGCCCGAACGCGCCGGTTCAAATCAGCTCCACTGACATCCTGTATGCCGGTGTTACGCCTTTGCCGGGCCTGGGTGATGCGTCGATCATCAAAGGCTCGCCGGGCCAACTGCTCCACGGCTACAACCGCAAGGAAATCACCCAGTTCCAGACGACCTTCACGCACTTCTTCGATCAGGTCATGGGCGCCAGCCGCCTTACGCTGGTGGGCGAAGTCGGGGTTACTCACGTGGGTGGCCTGGAAAGCAAAAATGATGTGCGTTATGGCCGCGATCCAGTGTTCGGCCCTGGCACCTTGCCCAATGGTTTCTGCCCGACGCTCAACGGGCGGACTGTCGCCGGTGCAGGCCCGGGGGCCGATGCCAGCAACGTCTCCGCCAACTGCAACAACGACGGTTTCACCACGTCCACCTCGTGGGGCTACCGTGGTCGTGCCATCTGGGAATACCCGGATGTGTTCGCCGGCGTGAACCTCAAGCCGAGCGTTGCCTGGTCCCATGACGTCAAAGGTTATTCGCCAGGTCCTGGTGCCAACTTCGAAGAAGGTCGGAAAGCGGTCAGCCTGGGTCTGGATGCGGAATACCAGAACACCTACACCGCCAGCCTGAACTACACCAACTTCTTCGGCGGCGACTACAGCACCGTGAATGACCGCGACTTTGTCGCCCTGAGCTTCGGCGTGAACTTCTAAGCACACACTCTTTTTGCAGTCTGTATTTCAGGAAGACCAGAACATGAAAATAACCAAAAGTCTGTTGCACGTGGGTGTGCTTGGGCTGTCGATCCTGGCGAGCAACGTCATGGCGGCAGTGTCGGCGGATGAAGCCGCCAAGCTGGGCACGACCCTGACGCCGATGGGCGCTGAAATGGCCGGTAACGCGGCGGGCACCATTCCGAAGTGGTCGCCGCTGCCGACCAACGCCGGCGCTGTCGACGCCCGTGGTTTCCTGGCCAACCCTTACGCCAGTGAACAACCGCAATTCACCATCACCGCGGCAAACGTCGAACAGTACAAAGACAAGCTGGCGCCGGGGCAGTACGCAATGTTCAAGCGCTACCCGGACACCTTCAAGATGCCGGTCTACCCGACCCATCGCGGCGCCACCGTGCCGGCGGATGTGTTCGCGGCCATCAAGAAGAACGCCACCACCACTAACCTGGTGTCGGGCGGCAACGGCCTGGAGAATTTCGAAACCGCCGTACCGTTCCCGATTCCAAAAAGCGGCGTGGAGGTCATCTGGAACCACATCACCCGTTATCGCGGTGGCAGCGTAACCCGCCTGGTAACCCAGGCCACGCCGCAAACCAACGGCTCCTTCAGCCTGGTGTATTTCAAAGACCAGTTCGTGTTCCGCGACAAGATGAAAGACTTTGACCCGAAAAACCCGGGCAACGTGCTGTTCTACTTCAAGCAGCAAGTGACCGCGCCGGCCCGCCTGGCCGGTGGCGTGCTGCTGGTGCACGAAACCCTGGACCAGGTGAAGGAGCCGCGTTCGGCGTGGGTCTACAACGCCGGCCAGCGCCGTGTGCGCCGGGCGCCGCAAGTGTCGTATGACGGCCCGGGTACTGCCGCCGACGGCCTGCGTACTTCCGACAACCTCGACATGTACAACGGCGCACCGGACCGCTACGACTGGAAGCTGGAAGGCAAGAAAGAAATCTACATCGCCTCCAACAGCTACAAGATCGACGATCCGAAGCTCAAGTACGCCGACATCATCAAGGCCGGTCACATCAACCAGGACCTGGCGCGTTACGAGTTGCGCCGCGTCTGGCACGTAGTCGCCACCTTGAAGGAAGGCCAGCGCCACATCTACGCCAAGCGTGACTTCTTCATCGACGAAGACACCTGGCAAGCCGCGGTGATCGACCATTACGATGGCCGTGGCCAACTGTGGCGCGTCGCCGAAGCCCATGCCGAGAACTACTACGACAAGCAAGTGCCGTGGTACGCCCTGGAAACCCTCTACGACCTGCAGTCCGGCCGCTACCTGGCCCTGGGCATGAAGAACGAAGAGAAACAGGCCTATGACTTCGGCTTCACCGCCACCACCAGCGACTTCACCCCGGCGGCCCTGCGCCAGGATGGCGTCCGCTAACCCGCGATAATTCGCCAATGTAGAAGCTGGGCTTGTGTGGGAGCTGGCTTGCCTGCGATAGCATCACCTCGGTAGGTCTGACAGACCGAGGTGGCTGCATCGCGGGCAAGCCCAGCTCCCACATTTGTTTGTGTTGAGATTTTTTGTCGCAGTTCTTTTTCAGGCAAATGTTGCAAAGATCTACAAACCCGCCGCTTTTACCGCTAGTCTGCGGACATCTGCAATGCCGACAACAGCCTTCTACAAGAGCCCGGCGATGACTGATCTGTCCCGAATCCAAGGGCCTGCAAGTGTCGTGATTCCGACCCTGGAAGCACGCTTTTTCAGGCCACCGCTGCCTGACGGCTACGTGCTGCGGCCTCGCCTGTGCGAACGGCTGGGTGCGGGGTTGGAAGGGCGCTTGCTGCTGGTCAGCGCGCCAGCGGGGTTCGGCAAAAGTTCGTTGGCGGTGGAGTTCTGCCAGGGCCTGCCGGCCCATTGGCAAAGCCTGTGGCTGGGGCTGAGCCCCCGGGATAACGACCCCGGCCGTTTTCTCGAGCGCCTGCTCGACGGCTTGCAGCAATATTTCCCCCAGATCGGCGCCCAATCCCTGGGGTTGCTGAAAATGCGCCAGCGTCACCAGCCGTTTGCCTTTGAAGAATGGCTCGATGGCTTGCTCGACGAGCTGACGCTGCACCTTTCCACGCGCGCGCCGTTGTTGCTGGTGCTGGATGACTACCACTTGGCCCAGGGTCCGGTGCTGGATCGCTGCCTGCAGTTTTTCCTCAACCATTTGCCCGACGGCCTGGTGGTACTGGTCACCAGTCGCCAGCGTCCGGATTGGCATCTGGCGCGGTTGCGCCTGTCACGGCATCTGCTGGAATTGCACGAGCAAGACCTGCGCCTGACTCACGATGAGTCGTTGGCCGTATTGGATCAGCACAGCAACTCTTTACGTGGTGAGGCGCTGGATAACCTGATCCGGCGCAGTGAAGGCTGGGTGGCGGGCCTGCGTTTCTGGTTGCTGGCCGCCTCTGAGGCCGGCAATGAAGGTGCCTTGCCGCAGAGCCTGCACGGCGGGGAAGGGCTGATTCGTGATTACCTGCTTGAAGAGGTGATCGATTGCCTGCCTGCCGAAGTCCAGGCGTTCCTCTACGACACCGCCCCCCAGGAACGTTTTTGCGCCGAACTGTGTGACGCAGTGCGTGATGCCCACGACAGTGCCGAAACCCTGCGCTACCTTCAGGCACATCAAGTATTCCTGGTACCACTGGACGAGCAGGGCCACTGGTTCCGGTATCACCATCTGTTTTCCGACTTGCTGCGCACCCGTCGTGCAAAAAACGCCACATTGCCGGTGGCCAGTCTGCATCTGCGAGCGTGCCGCTGGTTCAACGCCCAGGGCCTGATCGATGAAGCGGTGGAGCAGGCCCTGCGCGCCGGTCACCTCGACGTGGCGGCGAACCTGGTGCAGAACCTGTCCGAAGAGCAACTGCTGGCCGAGCAGAACGTGGGCATGCTGCTGCGCTGGAAGATGGACTTGCCCGACAGCCTGCTGATCAGCACGCCGCGCTTGATCGTGCTGTACAGCTGGGCCTTGGGGCTGGCGTGCCAGCTGGATGCGGCGGAAGAATTGTCCGGCTACCTCAGCCGCTTCCTGCCGGCACCGTCGGCCACCGCGCAGAAGTCGATGCTGGCCCAGTGGCTGGCACTGAGCGGGATCATCGCCCGGGGGCGCGGCGACCGCGAACTGACCCAGCGCTATTGCGGCGAGGCCCTGGAAAGCCTGCCGCAAAAGCGCTACGGCCAGCGCCTGATGTGCCTGTCGACGCTGTCCAACCTGGCCATTGTCGACGCCGACCTGTGGCGCGCCCGTGGCCTGAACCGCGAGTCCCTGGAGCTGGCGCAGCGCGTCGGCAACCCGCTGTTCGAAGCCTTGGCTCACTACGACCGCGCCCGTGTGTTACAGGCTCGGGGCGAAATCCTGCGCTCCCTCGATGAAGTGCGCCAGGGCCTGCAACGCTTGCATGGCCTGGCGCCCCAGCGGCTGTACGCCGTGCGTGCGCGGTTATCGCTCTACGAAGGTTATTTGCTGCTGGCGCGCTATCAGCCTGAAACCGGCTTGGCGCGCTTGCGTGCCGGCCTGGCCGAAGCCCGTGCCTGCCGGGATATCAGTGTGCTGATCGGGCATTGCGTCATCGCCAACTTCGAAGGGCGGCGCAATGATTTTCCCACGGCGTTCGCCGAACTCGCCGAAGCCGAGCGCCTGATGCATATCTGGGATGTGCCGCCAATCTACTACCTGGCGATGATCACCCTGATCAAATGCGAACTGTGGCTGGCCCAGGGCCGCACCGACCTGGCCGATGCCTGGCTGGCGCGGTTGGGGCAGACCTACAACGGCGAGCATGCCGCTGCGGCCCCGGAGTTTCATCCGCACCTGCCGCAACACATCGGCCTGCAGCAAGCCGCGCTGGACGCCACGCGCCATCAACCTGCCGCCGCCCTGCAACGGCTTGATGAACTGGCGCAACAGGCACACAACGACGGCCGCCAGATGATTGCCCTGATGGCGCTGACCCAACAGGCGCATCTGCTGCTCGAAACCGGCCAGGAAACCAAGGCGCGGCCGGTGCTGGCCCGTGCTCTTGAAGCGGGAGCCGGTGGTGCGCTGCAACCCTTCCAGCGTTTGCTGGAGAGCCACCCCGACTGGATGCGCGAGCAGCTTGGCAGAGACCCCCATGGCTTGCTGAATCAAAGCCTGCTGGGGCTGCTTCCGGTGGTTGCGGTTGCCGAAACCTCACCCAGCCACGAAACCTTGAGCGCCCGCGAACTGGCGGTGCTGCAGCTGATCGCCCAAGGCTGTTCCAACCAGGAAATCAGCAATCGGTTGTTCATTTCGCTGCACACGGTGAAGACCCATGCGAGCCATATCAACAGCAAGCTGGGCGTGGAGCGGCGCACGCAGGCGGTGGCAAGGGCGCAGGAGTTGCGCTTGATTGGCTAGGAAGGAGGCTGCCCAGTCTGGTTTACTGGTGCAATTATTCTGGCGAGAACGTCCGAAAAATGCCTATTCACTCGCACTTGAGGCCTTCTGATGCAACCTGAACTGCCGACGCTTATTCGCGAAACCTTCCCCGTCGGTCCGTTGCAGTGCAACTGCACCATTATTGGCGATCCGATCACCAAAAAAGCCATCGTGGTCGACCCAGGCGGCAACCATGAGCTGATCCTGGCCCGCCTCGACGCGCTGGGCCTCAAGGTGGTGAGCATCATTCATACCCATGCCCACCTTGATCATTTCCTCGCGTCCGGCCAGTTGAAAGAGAAGACCGGTGCCACCTTGCATCTGCACAAGGAGGATCAATTCCTCTGGGATAACCTGGAAATGCAATGCCAGATGTTTCGTGTGCCCTACACGCCAGTGCCTTCCCCGGATCGCTGGCTTGAGCACGAAGAGGAACTGGCCTGCGGCTGCGGCGTGGCGCTGCATACCCCAGGGCATACACCGGGCTCTATGAGCTTCTGGTTTGCCGATGCCAAATTGTTGATTGCCGGCGACACCCTGTTTCGCCGTGGCGTGGGGCGAACGGACCTGTGGGGTGGGGACCAGGCGACTATCGTGCGGTCGATCAAGCAGCGCCTGTACACGTTGGATGAGGGCGCCACGGTCGTGGCGGGTCATGGTCCGGACACGCGGTTGGGCGATGAGATGCGTGAGAACCCTTTTGTGCGGGCATAGGCCGCGACTCGGTGTTTTTCCGGATACCAAGAGGCGACTGTCCTACGACTCTTATAGAGAAAATGACAATCACCGTTCAGGAAGCGTCTGCTAGGGTTTTAGTGTGCCCACCTGTTGTGGAGCGGGGGTCTGCCGGGCAGGGAATTTTTGCCGTTTGTCGTGTTCCAAGCTCGGCACAGGTCCATTGCCAATGTCCTCTGCATCACAGAATGCAAAAGTAGGAGCTTCCTTCATGTTCACTTCGCGTCGTCTGCTTGTCGTTGCCACGGCTGTTGCCCTGTTGTCCGGCTGTGCGTCTCCTAATCCATACGATGGCAGCCAAGGACAGGCGAACGGCTCATCGGGTATCAGCAACACAGCCAAGTACGGCGGCCTGGCTGCACTGGCCGGTGGTTTGGCCGGCGCCGCCATCGACCATAACAACCGTGGCAAAGGTGCCCTCATTGGCGCCGCCGTGGCCGGCCTGGGTGGCGCGGGTTATGGCTACTACGCCGACCAGCAGGAAAAGAAACTGCGGGCCAGCATGGCCAACACCGGGGTTGAAGTTCAGCGCCAGGGTGACCAGATCAAGTTGATCATGCCGGGTAACATCACCTTCGCTACCAACTCGGACGCGATCTCCAGCAGCTTCTATCAGCCGCTGAACAACCTGGCCAACTCGCTCAAGCAGTTCAACCAGAACACCATCCAGATCGTCGGCTACACCGACAGCACCGGCAGTCGCCAACTGAACATGGACCTGTCCCAGCGTCGTGCTCAGAGCGTGGCCAACTACCTGACGTCCCAAGGCGTGAGCCCGACCAACCTGAGCGCACGCGGTGCCGGCCCGGATAACCCGATCGCCAGCAACGCCGACGTCAATGGACGTGCCCAGAACCGTCGTGTAGAGGTGAACCTGGGTCCGATCCCTGGTCAGCAATATGGCCAGCCTGCCCAACAGCAGCAACAGGCGCCACAGCAGAACAACCAGTTCCAGGGCAACCCGTACCAGCAGTACCAGTAAACGCTGGCCACTAAAAAGGGCGCCGTGCAGTCAATGCACGGCGCCCTTTTTTATTGCTCGGCTGTATCAGTCGATGTATTCGAACAGCTTCACGATCTTTTGCACGCCCGACACGCCCTGTACCAGGTTGGCGGCGCGGGTGGCTTCTGCCTGGGTCAGCAGGCCCATCATGTAGACGATGCCGTTATCGGTGATCACTTTGATCCGCGAGCCGGGAATGGCGTTGTCGGTCAGCATCTGCGCCTTGATCTTGGTGGTCAGCAAGGCATCATTGCTGATGGCCAGCAGCGTGATCGGGTCCATGACCTGCAGTTCGTTGTGCACCTTCTTCACGCGCTGCACGGTCGAGGCGGCTTGTTCGGCCTGCGCCTTGAGGTCGGCACGCGGCGTCTGGCCGGCCAGCAACACCACGCCGTTGAAGCTGGTGACCACGATGCGCGAAGCGCCATTGCCGAGGTCGGTAGCGGCCTTGGCGACGTTGACTTCAACCTTGGTTTCGATCAGCGAGTCATCGATCTTGCTGCCGAAAGTACGAGTGCCCTTGTCGTCCTGGATAGGGGTGTCACGTGTTGCAGTGATGGCCGTGCTGCAGCCGCTGATAGCGAGGCACAGGGTGATGGCCAAAAGGCTGAGGCGGTTAACGGTCATTCTTCACTCCCAAACAGTTGGCTGTCGATCAGATCGCACAGGCAGTGGATCGCCAGCAGGTGGACTTCCTGGATACGTGCGGTGACAGTGGCCGGGACGCGAATTTCCACGTCCTCTGGCAGCAGCAGTGACGCCATGCCGCCGCCATCGCGGCCGGTCAATGCTACGACAATCATTTCTCGATCATGTGCGGCCTGGATCGCCTGAATAATATTGGCCGAGTTGCCGCTGGTGGAGATCGCCAGCAATACATCGCCGGGTTGGCCCAAGGCGCGGATCTGCTTGGAGAAGATTTCGTTGTAGCTGTAGTCGTTGGCGATCGAGGTGATCGTCGAGGAATCGGTGGTCAGGGCAATGGCGGGCAGGCTCGGGCGCTCGCGCTCGAAGCGGTTGAGCAGCTCCGAGGAGAAGTGCTGGGCATCGCCGGCCGAACCGCCGTTGCCGCACGAAAGCATTTTGCCCTCGTTGAGCAAGGCATTGACCATGACCTGACTGGCTTGCTCGATGTGCGGTGCAAGTACGTCCATCGCCT
>Ga0207655_1002910_pt1 | contig 13184 bp, 10 predicted proteins | sample KBSM44metaG_FD_184398 | JGI IMG/M metagenome (GOLD analysis project Ga0207655, IMG submission 184398) | Miscanthus rhizosphere microbial communities from Kellogg Biological Station, Michigan, USA - KBS M4-4 metaG (SPAdes) (version 2) | ecosystem: Host-associated > Plants > Roots > Rhizosphere >...
GATAAGAGCTTTGCTTTAACCAAGAAAAAATTTGTTCATAAGGAATTTGGGCTGTATCTGGTTCATGACGGCCCGGACAGTCCGCAAATTGAATATGTCCAATTAAGTTAATATTTTCTTGCAAACCCTCAAGTACATCTTCGCCCATCATCGCCATGTGATAGCAGTCATATTGCATTTTTAGAGCAGGGTGGTTGACCGCTTCTAGCATTTCTTGTCCCTGCGCAATGTTCTGCACCAAAAATCGTGGCATATCTGTACCGTTAATCATTTCAAAAACGGGTTCTATACCGTGTTCACTAAGTAAGTTACAGGCAAGTTTTAAATTAGCTGCTAATGTTTTCAAACAAGGGAGTAGGTCGGCATCTAGAGGCTGTTTCCCTGCCAAAATATTAACAAGGGGAACTTTTAAAGCAGTGGCATAGCTAATTGCTAATTCTAATGCTTCACGAAAAGCTGTTTCTTGACCGGGTATGCCAGCTAAACCATTTCCGCCTTGCATAAGATCACCCGCAGGCACATTGATTAGGCAGAGGCTAAGGTTGTAGCGTTCGAGTTGAGTTTGAATATCGGAAATAGCCAATTCATAAGGAAATTGAATTTCTACATATTCAAAGCCCTGTGCATGCGCCAGAGCAAAGCGTTCAATTAAAGGAACTTCGGTAAAAATCATGGATAAATTGACTGCAAGACAACCCATACTCAAACTCCGTTTATTTTTGCTCTATTAATTGAATCATAGTAGCTAAATCTTTCTCAGCAAAGCCATTTTTTTGGTGAGTTTGTAGCTGTAGTAGAGCTTTTTGTGCAACTGGGATGTTTAAATTAACATTGTTAGCCAATGTTACTGCGTTGTTAAGATCCTTAGATAATGTTTGAACTTTCCACTGAACTGGTTCAAAGGTATGAGTTGCCATGCGTGGAGTTAGAATTTGAAAGGGCTTTGAGTCAGCAAATCCACCGGCTAAGGCAGGAGCAAGCAAAGTTGTATCTACACCAGCTCGATCTGCAAGTGCGACAGCCTCTGCAATAAGAGCGCTGTTGGCTGCAACAATAAGTTGATTACAAATTTTGGTGGCTTGGCCGGTTCCCGTATCTCCCATGCGAGTCACGCGTTGAGACAGAACATTATAAATAGCAGTTAATTCTGTAATGGTTTGAGCATCACCGCCTGCAAAAATGACAAGTGTGCCTTGTTCTGCACCTGCTGTCCCACCTGATACAGGTGAGTCAATCCATGTGACGTCATGGGTGGTCGCTGCTTGAGCAAGAGTTTTCGTGGCGGCAACAGATAAACTCGAGAAATCAACAATAACCTGTTTAGCTTTTAAGTTAGGTTGAATTTGCTCAAATACTGCTTCTACTGCTTTGTCATCTGCCAGACAGATTAAAATAACTGGATATTCACCAATATCTGAAAGTTCTAAAGCTTGTGCACCGATATCAAGAAGTTCGTCACATGCAGAGACGGTTCGATTCCAAACAGCAACTTGAAAGCCAGCTTGAATAAGGCGGGTTGCCATCCGACTTCCCATAAGCCCTATGCCTAAAAAAGCAATAGGGGTGTTGCGATCAAAATTCATAATCTAAGCTCTTATTTATATTGGCGTGGTAAAAAATTAACTTCCGGATGTTTGTCTTTTTTACGAGCAAGTTTGCTATTTTTACCAAGTAATAATTTAAGTTGCCAGATTTTTTCTAGACGTAATGATTTTTCTGGTTGATGTTCCATTGCGTCAAGTACACGTTTTGCCGCAGTGAGGGCATCAGGTGAGCGCTGCAACATTTCAGATGCAATCTCATTTGCTCTCTCTAAAGGGGAATCACTTAAATGAGTTACAAGACCAATTTCTTTTGCATAATTCCCATCAAAAACACGGGCAGTTAAGGTGAGTTCTTTTGCAAGGTCAACGCTAATTAAACCTTTTAATGAGCGAGTAAGTCCCATATCAGGAACTAAACCCCAACGGCTTTCCATAATCGACATTTTTGTTTCTGGATGAGAAATTCGGATGTCAGCAGCCAAGGCGAGTTGCATACCTGCGCCGAAACAATATCCTTCTAATGCCGCAATAACAGGTACCGGTAAATTCTGCCAAGTCAGAAATGCTTTTTGAAAAAGGCTTTGTCCGGGTTTTACAAGTTCCCAAATGGCAAAAGCAGAGTTTTTGGGGTTGTTGAGGTCAGATAAATCAATACCAGCACTAAACACATTTCCTTCGCCTGTCAAAATAACACAGCGAATATCTCTATCCTTTTTAATTGCTTTTGCAGTTGAAACTAACTCTTTTAATAAGGCAAAACTCATCGCATTGCGTTTGTCTGGACGGTTTAAATATACCGTTGCAATGCCATTATTTTTTTCAATACGTAAGAGTGCCATGAGATTCCCGCTTCTTTTTTTATAGATGAACGGAGCATAACATGGCTGTAATCTGGAAACATGACAGCTCAGTCATACCTATTTGGTGGATATGTTAGTCAGGTATCACCAAGATCTGATGAGCAGCACTTTCTACCTCTTTAACCACAAGACCTAATTCATCAAAGCGCTGTATAACCTCTTCAATGAAGCCTTCATCTGCTATACGGCGTTCTTTACGTAGCGTTGAAATAAATTGCTCAAAGTCACCAGTAACTTGTTGGAGTTTCGGGGCACCTACATAGCGAGTGGCGCCATACAGGCGATGTAAAACATGCTCAAGTTGGGGGAAGTCTTCAAGCTCAATGAGCTGCTGCATTTCGTCTAGCTCAGTTGGAAAACTATCAACTAACATTTTAAGTAGATCGTGTGCTAAGTCTTCTTTATTTGCTGCAAGTTGCAAACTTTGTTGCCAGTTTAAAATTTGCGGGTCTAAAGCTTCTGCAACTACGTGGTGGTCTTTATCTATGGCTTTTGCTGTAAAGTTGTTTTTAGTCCATTGCGTTAAGATCTGGATGATTTGTTCCATTTGAATTGGCTTAGTGACATAGTCATTCATGCCTACTTTAAGAAGCTTTTGCTTTTCATCGGCAAGGGCGTGGGCCGTTAACGCAATAATTGGAAGCTGCATTTCTCCATCGAGCGTTGACTCTAAAGAACGGATGGCACGTGTGGTATCAATGCCCGACATAACCGGCATTTGAATATCCATAAACACCAAATCAAATGGTTTAAGTTTTTGGTCAATTCGTTCTTGAATAAGGTTAAGCGCTTCTTGGCCACTTAATGCTTTAGTTGTTTTAACGTTTAATTCACCCAACAAAGCTTCTAAAACAATTAAGTTTGGTAAATGGTCATCTACTGCCAGAATGTGTAAACCCTGACCATTAAAATCTTGCTGTTCTTCTTCAAAAATAGGTTGGTTGCTTAATAATTGAATGAGTCCACTACGGCTTAATGGTTGATATAGAGGACGAGCGCGATATTCACTGAGCATGTTTGGCTCAAGCGTCATTTGATAACCATAGACGGCTAAATTGCCTTGATAACGGCTACGGATTTCTTTTAATAACGCTTCGGTATCACCGCTATGATCAACGATAAGCCATGTATTATCTTTCTGATCAAGATGTTTTAAACGACTAAACAAGTCCAGAATTGATTGTGTCTCGATATGAGGAACATGGTAGTTTTCAAGGTAATAACGTAAAACACTTGCTGTAGCAGGGTGAGCAAGATAAGACACCACTTGTAAATGCTCAAAGTGCGGATGTTCGATTTCGTAATCTTCATCTACCACAAATTGTGCGGTAAACCAGAACGTAGAGCCTTTTTCTGTTGGTGCACGTTCTTGATTGTCCTCAAAGCCAATTTGACCATGCATCAGATGAACAAGCTGTTTAGAGATGGCAAGGCCTAAACCTGTACCGCCAAATTGACGTGTAACCGATGCATCACCTTGCGAGAATGATTCAAATAATTTTTTACGGTCTGTGCCACTTAAGCCAATACCACTATCTTGAACACTAAAATGAAGCAGACATTGCCCAATATCATCATGTTCCATACGAACACGAACAATAATCTCACCATCTGGAGTGAACTTGATTGCATTAGAAATCAAGTTGGTCAGAATTTGCTTGAAGCGTAACGCATCTCCAATAACCTGTTGTGGAATATTGTCCGCATAGTAAAAAGCCATGGCGATATGTTTTTGAGCAGCCAAAGGAGACAGCATATCCATAACATCAAAAATGGCTTCTTCTAAGTCAAATGGCGCTGTTTCAAGCTCTAACTTACCCGCATCAATTTTTGAGAAATCTAATACATCGTTAATTAATGCCAATAAATGGGCAGATGACTTGCGAATGGTTTGTAAATAAAGATTTTGTTCATTATTTAAATTTTGCTGACGAAGCAATAAATGAATAAAACCATCAATACTGTTGAGAGGCGTTCGAAGCTCATGACTAATATTGGCAAGGAAAACTGACTTTGCTTGGTTTGATGAAATCGCTTGGTCACGTGCTTGACGATAGGTAATGTTTTGGACTTCTAAGGTATCTAATGTTCTGCGTAAATCTTCTTCTGTTTGTTCAGTGTGTTCTTTTAATTCCAAAAAGCTAAAGTGCAATCGCTTAACAACGTTTGCGATGTCTCGCTGTAGTAAGCGTAGCTCCCCAGTACTATTAATGACTAGGTGCTGGTCTAGAGTATCGGCATTTAGACGTTGTAACTGCATGCGAATTTCATACATCGGCGCAATCCAGCGACGAGAATAAAAATTCAAGCATAGTAAAAGTAACAGTAAGGTCATTAATCCAGTAATGACGAGAGCAATCATAATGCGATAACGTGCCAACTCTAAAGGCTGGTTATCCATTTCAATCATTAACCAAACTGGGGCTTTTCCAGCTTTATTACTAATCTGTAGTCCATAAATATTGTTGTGGTTATAAGATATTGGACCAAAAAAACTATTACTACTGGGAAAGCTAGGCCAATAACGATTATCACGATAACCAATACTTAAATAAGTCTGTCCGTTGTTATCGATGAGTACTGCGCGTTTAAGATTTTTTTCGCTAAACATGCTTTGCATGATGTGCTGAGCATGATCGTATTCATCTGGCTGTAGTTCGACCAGCGTATACAAATCTTTCGCAATTTGATTGTAGCGAGCTAAAATTGCTGATGCGTGATGTAGCTGTTGTTGTTTTACCGAATGTGACGTTTCAGTTAAAACCAGAAAAGCACCGACTCCTGTTAAAATCATAATCGGCACAAAAATTAGAGCAATCAATTGCCCATATGCATGATTCAGACGTAAGCGTTTCGATATGGTTTTATTGAAATTAGACATGGCTACATCAGATTTATCTCTCTGTACGGCATCTTATCACGCTTTATTTTAAAACAGACGGCATTTTATAAATGACCGAGCTTTAATCGCTTTCATGAAAAAGCATATTGAAATGGGTGCAGTGCCGAGCATTTTTTCATACAATAGGCCCACCTCGATATAGGTGTTGATCATGAGTAATACACAACCTGACTTTTTAGCCGACGAATTTTTGTTAGATCACTATGTAGGTAAGACACCTCTAGTTCGTTTGCAGCGATTAGCTTCTCACACGCAAGCGACGGTTTTAGCAAAATTGGAAGGTAATAATCCGGCAGGTTCTGTAAAAGACCGTCCTGCATATAACATGATTATGCAGGCAGAAAAACGTGGTCAAATTAAGCCAGGTGACACTTTGATTGAGGCAACCAGTGGGAACACGGGTATTGCTTTGGCAATGGTTGCTGCAATGCGCGGCTATAAAATGAAACTTATTATGCCAAACAACATGAGTCAGGAGCGTAAAGATGCGATGCTGGCTTATGGTGCAGAGCTGATTGAAGTAACACCACAGCAAGGGATGGAAGGTGCACGTGATTTAGCCTTGCAAATGGAAAAAGAAGGTAAAGGGCACGTTTTAAATCAGTTTGGTAATCCCGACAATGTTGAAGCTCATTACTTAACGACAGGTCCTGAAATTTGGAAACAAACAGGTGGGAAAATTACCCATTTTGTAAGCTCAATGGGTACAACTGGTACCATCATGGGTGTTTCTAAATATTTAAAAGAACAAAACCCAGATATTCAGATTGTTGGTTTACAACCAGCAGATGGATCAAGTATTGCTGGTATTCGCCGTTGGCCAAAAGAATATTTACCTACTATTTTTGATAGTAGCCGTGTGGATCGTACTATTGATATCCCACAAATTGATGCTGAAAAAACCATGCGTAAATTAGCACGCATGGAAGGCATCAGTGCGGGTACATCTTCAGGTGGTGCAGTATGGGCATCCATCAAGATTGCAGAAGAAAATCCAGATGCTGTTATTGTTTGCATTATCTGTGACCGTGGCGACCGCTACTTGTCTACAGGACTGTTTTCAGTACAGGACGATAACTCATAATTGAGAGAAATAATGCGTTTCCCAACCTTAGTTTTTGATATTGAAACTTTAACTGATTTAAAAGCGGGAGCGCATTTATATCATCTTGATTTGCCTGAGGCGGATGTAGAGCAAGCATTGACTAAACTGCGCCGTCAAGAATCTGGCATGGATTTTCAGCGCTTACCATTGCACGAAATTGTTTGTATTTCTGGTCTATGGATTGATGAGTCAGGTTTTAGATTGTTTTCTTTTAGTCGGGAAAACTATTCTGAAGCCGAGATTTTACAGAAATTCTTGTCAATTTTTGATAAGCGTCATCCGACTTTAGTGAGTTGGAACGGCTCACAATTTGATTTACCCGTTATTCTATTTCGCGCAATGTATCATGGGCTTTCTGCACCGGGCTTGTTTGATCAAGGTGAGATTGATAGCCAAAAGCGTTTTAATAATTACCAAAACCGTTATCACCATCGCCACATTGATTTAATGGATGTGATGGCAATGTTTAACGGGCGTAATTTTCAAAAGCTTGATGATATTGCCTGCATTTTAGGTTTGCCGGGTAAGCGCGGTGAGTCGGGTTATCATGTGCCGGAATATGTCCGTACGCAGCAGTGGTTAAAACTGACCAGCTATTGTGAAGGAGATGTACTTAATACATGGTTCGTCTATGTACGTTGGTTGTTATTAAAAGGACAATTAACTGTAGATGAGCATAATGATTGGGTAAACTCTAGTATTGATTATTTGAAAAATATTCCTCAGCAAGCAGATTTTCTTGAAGTATGGGAACGTACCTCAAAACATACTGAATTTACTTCACATTATTTTAATCCTTTAGATTTTTAGGTTCATCCTTTGAAACAACAAGCCAAATCTCGCAAGCCCCAACAACCTGAATATATTTTTCAGGTTGAAACACTTTCTCATGAGGGGCGGGGAATTGCGCATTATGGTTCTCATCCTGATCATCCCGCAGATAAGCATGGCAAGAAAGTTTTTATTCGTTATGCATTGCCCGGAGAAACTGTAAAGGCCAAGATTACCCATCAAGCAAAGCGTCTTGAAGAAGCTGAGATGGTACAGTTGTTAGGAGAACCTTCAACTCATCGTATAGATGCAATTTGTCCTCATTATGGTATTTGCGGCGGCTGTAGCATGCAGCATATCCATCCTGATGAACAAATCCGTTTAAAGCAAAGTGTACTCCAATCACATTTACAGCATTTTGCAGGTATTCAACCTGAACAGTGGCTAGAGCCGATTCGGTCTTTACAAAGTGATTATCGCCGCCGAGCACGAATTAGTGTGCGCTATTTGCCGAAGCCAGATCGCTTAATTATGGGGTTTCGTGAACATCATAGTAATCGCTTAACTTCTATCCATAGTTGTAGCGTTTTGGATAAAAATTTATCAAATAGTTTGCCTGAGTTGCGCACTTTACTCCAAAGTCTAAAAGGCAAAGCACATATTGGTCATGTAGAATTAGCAAAAGGTGATCATGAAATTTCTTTATTGGTTCGTCATGTAGAAAAATTAAACAATTCTGATGTCAACCAATTAAAGCAATTTGCGTTAGACAAGGGATGGCAGTTGTATTTGCAACCTAAGGGTCCTGAAAGTATTCATCGTATTGATGATGAAAAAGGTGCTTTACGTTTACATTATGCTTTAGAGAGGTTTAATGTAAATTTTGCTTTTTCGCCATTGGATTTTACGCAGGTCAATGCCACAGTAAATGAACAAATGGTTCAATTGGCATGTGAATTGCTTCAATTGCAATCAGGTGAAAAAGTACTTGATCTATTTTGTGGTTTAGGCAATTTCTCGCTTCCGTTAGCACGATGTGTTGGTGAGAGTGGGCAGGTTGTTGGTGTGGAAGGGAGTGAAGAAATGGTGAAGCGAGCAACAGCTAATGCAAAATGCAATAGTTTGGTGCAGGCAACCTTCTTTTCACAAGATTTAACAAAAGATTTTTCGCATCATTCTTGGGCAAATCAAGGATTTGATGCATTATTGATTGATCCTCCTCGTGCTGGTGCATATGAAATTATGCAGTATGTATCAAATTTTGGAGCAAAAAGAATCGTTTATGTATCATGTAATCCAGCTACACTGGCAAGGGATGCAGGTGTTTTGGTCCAATATGGCTACCAGTTAAAAAAAGCAGCGGTAATGGACATGTTTACGCACACAGAACATGTTGAATCCATTGCACTATTTGAAAAAATTCAAGAGATAAACGATTAAAAACATGAGTTACATATTGAGGAGAATGGTATGGTCACAGTACGTGAACAGTTACCTGAACAACTAACTGAGTTGTCCGAGGAAACGACTGTAGAGCATGCCGCCGAAACGCAAATCGGTTTAGCCTCATGGTTGGATCGGGTGCGTGAAATATTAGATGGGGCGAAGCTTGAGCAGCTTGAAAAGGTTGCGAATGAAACCCTGCAAAAAGAGTTACAATCAACGGTTAATCATCGGTCCAATACTTTCGCTACTGGCGTTGGAATGGCCGACATTTTGGCACATCTCCATGTAGATGAAGATACTCTATCGGCAGCTATGCTCTATCGTAGTGTGCGTGAAGACATTACTGATATAGAAGAAGTAAAAAAGAAATTTGGAGATCAAGTCTATAACCTTGTCAAAGGCGCTTTGGCAATGGGTAAACTCTCTGAACTCATTGAAAAAAATAAGCGGTTAGAAGACCACTTCAATAACAATCAACGAGAACATTTAAGTGGCATTTATAAAATGCTGATTTCGGTCACCGAAGATGTTCGTGTTGTTTTAATTAAACTTGCTGAACGTACCTATTCTTTACGAGAGCTTGCAAATTCCTCTCGTGAACGTCAAGAACGCGTAGCACGTGAAATTCTTACTATTTATTCGCCATTGGCACATCGACTCGGTATTGCTCAGCTTAAATGGGAACTTGAAGATCTCGCTTTTCGCTATTTAGCTCCAGATCGTTATAAAGAAATTGCATCATTACTGAATGAAAAACGTTTAGAACGTGAACATTATATTCAGTTCGTCATTGATCGTTTAAAAAATGAGTTGGCGTCTTACGGAATCGAGTCAGAAATCACAGGTCGGGCAAAGCACATTTATTCGATTTATCGAAAAATGAAAAGCAAAAACCTGAGTTTTGATCAGCTCTATGATATTCGTGCTCTACGTGTGTTGGTTAATAGTGTCCCAGAGTGTTACCACTCTTTGGGTATTGTTCATCAAATCTGGCGTCATATTCCACATCAGTTTGATGACTATATTACCAATCCAAAAGCAAATGGTTATCGCTCTTTGCACACTGCTGTAATTGCCGAAAATAAATCACTTGAAGTACAAATTCGTACTCATGAGATGCACGACGAAGCAGAGTTAGGCGTATGTTCGCACTTTAACTATAAAGAAGGTTCAAAGAATACAGATCATTCCTTTAATCATCGTTTGCATTCATTGCGTGCCGTTCTAGAGCACTACCAAGAACGTAATGAAACGACTGTACATCAAAACGAAGATGAAACTGAAGGCTTTGATCAACTACAAGATTTTGAAGGTTTTGAGAAGATTTATGTTTTTAGTCGTGATGGTGATATTAAGGAATTGCCTCGTGGCTCGACAGTTTTAGATTTTGCTTATCATGTGCATACAGAAGTAGGGAACAAGTGTTACGCAGCGCGAGTTAACCAGCGTTATGTGCCATTAACCTATACTTTAAAAACTGGCGAACAGGTTGAGATTTTAACTAAAAAAGATCGTGATCCAAACCGAGATTGGTTGGTGAATTCTTTAGGTTATATTAAGACCTCTCGTGCTCGTGACAAGCTACGTCATTGGTTTAGACAGCAAGATCGTAGTAAAAATCTTGAAGTAGGCCGTGAACTTCTCAATAAAGAACTAGCTCGTCTAGCGATTCACCCAAAAAGTATCGACCTAAATGATTATTCATCACATTTTAATGTAAAAACAGGTGATGACATTTTGGTGAGTTTGGTAAGCGGTGATATTAGCTTACATGCCTTGATTAATCAGGTGAACCGCCAAATGCATCTAGATCAGGATGAACCTGAACTAGTGCTTAAACCAGCATTAAATCCGCGTGCAAGCCATACGTTATCTGCCCATGGAATTTTAATTGATGGTTTAGACAATGTAGAGCTGCACATCGCGCAGTGCTGTCAGCCCGTACATGGTGAGTCAATCGCTGGATATATTACTTTGAACCGTGGTGTCAGTATCCACAAAGTCATTTGTTCAGATTATCAGCGTATGATTAAGCAGGAACCAGAGCGTGCTGTTGAAGCCGATTGGGAAATGCAGCCAACACGTGGTCAAAGCGTTCAAATTGTGGTGGAAGCTTATGATCGTCGTGGTCTGCTTAAAGACTTAACTCAAGTGATTTTCTCTGACCAAATCAATATTCGTCAGGTTAATACAATTTCTGAGGCAGATGGTATTGCCAATATGAAGTTGTTAATTGAGGTTAAGGGTTTAGCACAGCTTTCTCGCTTATTGGCACGCTTAGAGCAGCAACCTGGGATTATTAGTGCGCGACGCATGATTCAAGGTGTTTAAATAAATTGAGTAAAAAGGCTGTCAAATGACAGCCTTTTTAATTCGAATTACTTTCTTGATAAATAAATGTTAGTGAGCCGATTTAAAAACTGTGGGCTTAAAGTCGAAAGTTGATAAAGTAGTTTGGTTTTTATGCCAACTGGAGTGTGAGTTGGCGTCCAGAAATGAGCCTTTTTCTCTACAAGCGTAAGCACCTGCTGAGCAATATCATTTGGAGTTAAATCTATCCCCATATTTTGAATAGTGCCTGCATCCATATTGTTAACCATTGCAGTTTGCACAAACAGCGGCATCACATCTAAAACACGAATACCGTATTTCTTCCATTCGACATCTAAACCTTCAGTAATCCCCCGAACAGCAAATTTACTAGCTGAGTAAGAAATCAAATCAGCTTGCCCATAAATTGCAGAAGCTGAAGATAGATTGATAACACGTGCAAAAGACGCTTGCTTTAAATAAGGTAGGGCAGCGTGACAGCCATTGATGACACCGTTTACATTAATATTTATTGTTCTTTGATGAGCTTTAATATCAGTCGTTTCAAATGCACCAGAATATAAAATACCGGCATTATTTACTAAGATGTTGAGTTCGCCAGCCCATTCAGTAAATTCTTTTAATATGTGTTGCCATTGGTCGTAATCACTTACATCTAGATAGCCGGCACGGGCATTTGGCCCTAAGTCGTTTGCTAATTCTTGAGCAAGCGATTCATTAATATCATAAATGCCTACTTTATATCCTTGTTTGTAGAATACGCGTGCAATTTCAGCCCCAATACCTTGAGCGGCACCACTAATCAGAATACTGTATCTCATCTTTTTTCTCTTTGTCAGTACAATAGTGCGACTGATTTAATCGCTTTGATTTTGATCATAACAAATTAAAATCTTAGTTTTACTGACCGACTTTTTAAACTTGAGGGTTACCATGGATAAGTTGCTTAAAATCATGCAAGAATTACGAGAAAAATGTCCGTGGGATCAAGAACAAACCCCAATGTCACTGACTAAATATGCGATTGAAGAAGCATATGAAGTTGAGGCTGCTGTCCGTCAGGGTAATATCGATGAAATCAGAAATGAGCTAGGCGATTTGTTATTACAAGTCGTTTTTCAATCACAAATGTTTAGTGAGCAAGGTGCTTTTAACTTTCAAGATGTGGTCGAGGCAATAAGTGAAAAGTTAATTCGCCGCCATCCACATGTTTTTCAGGCAGATCAATTTAATAACTTAACGCCAGAGCAAGTAAGTGAGCTTTGGAAACAAATTAAACAGCAAGAAAAACAAGGCAAGCCGCAATCAAGATTAGATGAAATAAAGCATGGACCAGCCCTATTGCAGGCACAGGAAATTCAAGAAAATGTAGCAAAAGTTGGGTTCGACTTTGAAACCGTAGAAGATGCTTATGGAAAACTAGAAGAAGAGCTAGATGAGTTTAAGCAAGCACTAAGAAATCAAAATATTGATGAAATTCAAGATGAATTTGGAGATTGCCTGTTTTCATTAGTCAATGTTGGACGTAAACTTGCAATTTCAAGTGAAACATCACTTTTATCAACAATACATAAATTTAGAAGCCGTTTTGCTTTTATTGAAGATCAAGCGAAAAAACAGCAAAGAACATTAGATGACATGACCTTGTCTGAAATGGATGAATTGTGGAATCAGGCAAAGCGGCAGTTAAAATCAGGGGAAAAAACACATGCCGCTCAGCATGAATCTTTGGAAGAGTAAGTATTATATTTTTATTATTTTATTTGGGAGCCTGATTTCATCGACACTGATTCAGGCCCAATCTTTCGATCAAAATTTTAAGGAGTGGAAAGCTAAACAGCAGATGTATGATCAGAAGTTAAGTACGCAACATTCATCTCATTCTAATGCCCCAAAAAGTTCAACAATGACTGATTCTTCAGGGCAAGTTCACTTGAATCAAGCCAATATTGATGAGCTTCAAAAGCTAAAAGGGATTGGTGGGAAAAAGGCTCAGGCGATTGTAGAATACCGCCAAAAGAATGGTGGTTTTAAAAATATTGATGAATTTAAAAACGTAAAGGGCATTGGTCCAGCCATTTTTGAAAAGAATAAAACGCGGTTGAGTTTATAAATCATGTGTTTGTCAATTGTCATTTCATGCGCAAACTACAGAGAATCAAATTGCCCTTTGTGTGCGTTAGAGCTATGATTAGCGACAACTTGTTATTTACGTCCTGACGTAG
>Ga0207655_1002920_pt1 | contig 13146 bp, 10 predicted proteins | sample KBSM44metaG_FD_184398 | JGI IMG/M metagenome (GOLD analysis project Ga0207655, IMG submission 184398) | Miscanthus rhizosphere microbial communities from Kellogg Biological Station, Michigan, USA - KBS M4-4 metaG (SPAdes) (version 2) | ecosystem: Host-associated > Plants > Roots > Rhizosphere >...
CTGCATTTCCAGCCACTCGCATGCGCCGTATTCGTAAAAATGACCAGTTGCGTGCGATGGTCAGCGAAACACAGCTCACTACCAATCACTTGATTTATCCAGTATTTGTATTACCGGGACAAAATCAAACCCAAGATATTCCAAGTATGCCAAACATTCAGCGTTTGTCGGCAGATTTATTACTGAAAAAAGCTGAAAGACTTCTGGAATTGGGCGTATCAAAACTGGCTCTGTTTCCAGTTACGCCTCAAGAAGATAAAAGCCTGACCGCAGAAGCTGCATGGCATGAAGATGGTTTGGTCCAAACCACGTGCCGTTTACTAAAAAAAGAATTACCAGAAATGGTGTTAATTACTGATGGCGCACTCGACCCATACACCACGCATGGTCAAGACGGCATTATTGATGACACTGGCTATGTGCTAAATGACGAGACCGTAGAATGCTTGATTAAACAAGCGTTAAGTCATGCAGAAGCAGGTGCTGATGTGGTTGCACCAAGTGACATGATGGATGGCCGTATTGGCGCTATTCGTCAAGCTTTAGAAGCCAATGGTCACATCTATACCAACATCATGGCCTACTCTGCAAAATATGCGTCTAGCTTCTATGGTCCATTCCGTGATGCTGTTGGCTCTGCATCCAACCTTAAAGGTGGTAATAAATATAACTACCAGATGGACTTTGCCAACCGTGCCGAAGCTTTACATGAAATTGCGCTTGATATTCAAGAAGGCGCCGACATGGTGATTGTAAAACCAGGCATGCCATATCTGGATGTGGTACGTGAAGTGAAAGATACCTTTGGTGTTCCAACCTTCATTTATCAAGTGAGTGGCGAATACGCGATGTTAGCGGGTGCAATTCAAAATGGCTGGTTATCAGAATCAGTGATTTTAGAATCACTCATGTGCTGCCGCCGTGCTGGTGCAGACGGGATCTGGACTTACTTTGCAGAAACTGCTGCCGAAAAACTCAAGGAAATGAACTAAGTTCGCAGAGAAAGGATAACACTGCATGCATATTGCAATTATTGGCGCGGGCATAAGTGGATTGATGTCTGCGCTAGAGTTGGTTGAACAAGGCTGTACCATCAGCATTTTCGATCAACAACAAGCGGGACAAGCAGCCTCTTGGGCTGGCGGAGGTATTCTCTCTCCGATGTACCCTTGGCGCTATGTGCATGCAGTGAACCAACTCGCTCAATTTGGCAAAGCGTCTTATCAAGCATGGAACCAACAACTCTCCCCTGTTACAGGGATTGATTTTGAAATTCATGACACAGGCATGCTGATTTTTGATGAAGAAGATTTTGACATCGGACTTTCCTATGCAAATCAACATCAAGAACCCATGCAGCGCTGCGAATATTTACAGCGAGATGCCCTAGAGCAAGTGAATCCGCATATTTCCGATCAGTTTCAACAAGCCATCTATTTCCCTGAACTGTCTAATATTCGTAATCCACGCGTATTACAGTCCCTGATTAGTTATTTAAAACAACATCCAAATGTTGAGTTTTTTGAACACGTTGCTGTTAAAAAACTGATTCAACAGGATGATGTTATACAAGCGCTCCAAACCGAAGATGGTCGCAAACATACAGCAGATCATTTTGTAATAACTTCGGGTGCTTGGAGCCATTACTGGAACTCACAATTACAACTCGAAATTCCAGTCGAACCTGTTCAAGGTCAAATGTTGTTATTTAAAACCCCTGCCCACTGGCTACCAACCATGTGTATGAATCGAGTCATGTATTTGATTCCACGTATGGACGGTCATATCGTGTGTGGGTCTAGCATGGCGCATCGTGGTTTTGACACTTCTACCGACGAAACCACCCAGCACAATATTTTAGAAGCGTGTTTAGAAATGGTGCCTGAACTGGCCGATTTCCCGATCGTACATCGCTGGGCAGGCCTCAGACCAAGTTCACCAAATGGTGTTCCGTACATTGGCAAAATGCCTGAAATGGATAACCTATGGGCAAACTTCGGTCATTTTAGAAATGGGTTATGCATGGGTGCAGGCTCTGCACAATTGCTCCGTCAGCTTATGCTGGGTCAACCGACCTTAGTTGATGCAAAAGCATATTCACCAGAGCGTTTGCAAAATAAAGTCTTAGCCTGACGCCAATATATTCTCTAAAGCCATTTTTAGTTGAGGATAAGCAAATTCAAATCCTTCAGCTTGTAAGGCAGCAGGTTTAACGTATTGACCATTTAAGATCAATTGCGATTGTTCGCCCAACAAACAGCGGAAAACCGTGCTTGGTGCCGACAACAGCGGTTTCTTATTGAGTACCGCAGCAGCTTGTTCAACAAAAGCTTGTTGAGTCACATTTTCTGGTGCCACGACATTATGGATTTGAGCAGATTGAGGATGGTTAAATATAAACTCGATGGCGCTTAATACATCTTCAATATGCACCCAAACCACAGGCTGACGACCGTGACCAATTTGACCGACTAAATTAAGTCGAATAGGGAGCAACATTTTAGGCAAAATGCCACCACCCTGCCCAAACACTACACCTAAGCGAATGATTTTAGTATTTTGCTGAGTATCTGCTAAAGCTGTGCGCTCCCATTCTTGGCAAAGCTCAGACATAAAAATAGGCTGTGGTGAACTTTTTTCGGTGCACACCTTTGCCCACTTTTCTTCAACATCTATACCGTAATAGCCAATCGCCGAACCAGAGACAATCACTTCTGGAAAAATTTCAGACTGCTTTAGCCATGCATATAACTTTCGTGTCGTGTTTACTCGGCTTTCAATTAATTGTTTTTTACGTGATTCGGTCCAGCGTTTTTCACCAATATTTGCGCCTGCCAAATTCACGACATAGTCGATTTGACGTGTCGAAATATCTTCAAATTTCTGCACCCACTGCAAGGCAGGCTGGTCAGATTTCTTCCCAGCCTGACGCGTAACAGCAATCACGTTATAATTTTTTTGCAGCAGGAACTTAATTAAATGAGTTCCTATAAAACCACTAGCACCCGTAATTAATACATTCTTATTCATATTTCCTCCAAAACCGAGGACACAAGTTTTAGTTAATTATATAAGAATCATTTATATTTAATCGTAGCGGTTTCTGTAGTGATCTATTGCACATTAAACATTTTGCTTGCCATCCTTTGTGCCTGTTTCCCATAAAACCAATAGGTAATCAAATAAAGCGGGATCGCTAACATTAAAAGCATAATGAGCATAATGCTTAAAAACTGAGGCTGTTTGAGGTAAAGCATAAAGTTTTGCAAAATCTCTGGGTCTTTTCTTGCAAATAAAAATAGGCCGAATAAAACACCACACAAGTTATAGCCCCAAAAAATCAGGGTAAAACCTAAAGTAAATTTCTTTTTTTCTTGTACAGTCGGTGCACGGCGTTCTTTCTTTAAAAATTTAAATAAGACAAAAATCATTGCGCCTAAATATGGAACCGCTGTTAAAATACCACCTACACTCGCTGGTAATAGTGCTGCAACCACACCTACAATTAAGGTGAGTCCTATGCATAAAGCAAAAAACCAGAGAAAGTAAGAGCGTAATTTGGTCATCTTTTTGCCTAATTTATGGGTTCAAAAAATAATTATAAATTTTTTTCGATTTTTTTTCATTTTTCTGTCAACCAATCCGAATCTCTTGACGTTATATAGGGTAATAAGGTCGCAGCAACCGAATACTTCCTTTGCACGGCATCCGCAAAATTGTTTCGGTGACCTTTCATTACGACTCTTTTCTTCCTTCAGATTTGGTTTTGTTAGCAGCCTAAACCCTTGATGAAGTTTTTGACCGACGATTCTCTCATCACTCGAATCGTCGGTTTTTATTTTCTAGCGCCTTCATTTATTTTACGTTCAACATACACAATAGTTCTTTCTTGGCTATAAACGCTATGCGTATACTTTTTACACCATAAAAATATGATTTAAATAATATGAACAACATTGCCTATTTTGAAATCCAGTCTTCAAACCCTGCCCGAGACGCGCAGTTTTATCATGCTGTGTTCGGCTGGCAATTTAAACTCGATGAAAGTTTACCAATTGAATATTACCGTATAGAAACACCCTCAATTATGGGTGGCCTTTTAAAACGCCCTGCTCAAACGCCTCCGATGGAATATGGCACCAATGCATTTACCTGTTCGGTTCAAGTCGAAAACTTTGATGAAATTGCCACAAAAATTTTAGCGCAAGGTGGCATTGTCGCGATGGACAAATTCGCCATTCCCGGTCGTGCTTGGCATGGTTACTTTGTCGATTTAGACCACAACGTTTTTGGTATTTTCCAAGTTGATGAAAATGCTGCTTAAAGATTTTATTTAACGACTCTTTTATTTTTTAATTTATAGCCACCGCCTTGTTATCGGTGGCTATTTCATATTAATTATTCAGCAAAGCTAAAGGTGGCTTCACATGTAATTGGGAAATTAACCGAATTGGCAATCATGCATTCATGATGCGCTTCTTCATGTAATTTTGCAGCAAGCTCTTGGTCAGCACCTTTTTCCAAAACAATCTCTGGTCTTAAAATAATTTGGGTAAAGTGACCACGTTTAACTGGATCTGCATCTTCCATAAAGCCAAGTGCATGGTCAACATAACTCAGCACATGAATATGATTGACTGCACACAGGTGTAAATACCAAAGCTTATGACAAGCTGAAACTGATGCAACTAATAAATCTTCTGGATTCCATCTGGTCACATCGCCTAAATAGGCAGGGTCTGATGAACCTTGAATAGTGGCTTTTTGTGGATGTTGAATACTAAAGTCTCTTTTATATGAACGATAAGATGAAGTGCCTGTACCTGTATTGCCTTCCCACTGTATTTTCACTTCGTATTTATGAATGGTCATTTTATTCTCAAGATTCATTATTTGAACTGATAGTAACAAAGCAAAGTTTAAAGTGACAAAATTAATTCAGATTTCAGCGTAGGCTTAAATATCGAGCACTTTAAAATGTCTTGATAAAATCTCCTGCCAATTTATGCTAACGTATCTGTGTTTACTTTGGCTTGATGTCTGTTTCTATGTCCGTACATTTTCTACATACTTCTGACTGGCATTTGGGGCAGTTTTTTTATAATCATTCACGTCACTACGAACACCAACAATTTTTAAGTTGGTTACTCACTCAAATTCAAGAAAAACAACCGCATGCCCTGCTCATTGCCGGTGATATTTTTGATGTGATTAATCCGGGTTCACAAGCACAAAAACAACTCTACCAATTTTTAGCAGATGCACATCGCCTTGCACCGCACATGCAAACGCTCATGATTGCCGGTAATCATGACTCAGGCTATCGTATTGAACAGGTCGAACCACTTTTAGAAAAATACAATGCAAAAACCGTGGGTGTGGTTCGCTGGAATGAAGGTAAAACTCTAGATCTCGATCGGTTGCTTTTGCCTATTTATAATCAAAATCAAGAAATTGTGGCATGGTGCCTTGCCCTACCTTTTTTACGTTCGGCAGAAATTACGGGCTTTAATGAACATACCACCAATAGCAAAAATGCGATTGCCTATTTGCATGAACAACTGATTGCTGAAGCTAAACGTCGAAAAACACCAGACCAAGCGCTTATTTTGATGTCGCATGCTCATATGCAAGGTGGAGAAACATCCGACTCTGAACGCCCAATTATTATTGGTAATGAAGAGGCACTTTCAACGACTTTATTTGAAGATGCAATTGATTACGTGGCTTTAGGGCATTTGCATAAACCACAAAAAGTAGGCCAACCGCACATTCGTTATAGCGGCTCACCTATTCCACTTTCTTTTAGTGAAATTAACTATAAACACCAAGTGGTTGAAGTCAAAATTGACCCTGCTCAAGAGACAGACAACCGCTTGCAATTTGAAGCTGTAGAAATTCCGCGTTGCATACAATTGCACCGCATTCGTGGTGAATTAAACGAGGTACTGCAACAACTCAAAGCTTTGCCACACGGCATGATTGAAAATATTGACCACCGTGAATATGTCGATATTGAATATTATAGTTTAACGCCACCACAGCCTAATTTACGCCAACAGTTTGAAGCTGCATTGCCACCTGACCGCTATCGTTTAGTGCGTATTTCACGTCAATATGTGAGCCAAGATGCTTCTGACACCGATACCACTCAGCACATTGCACTTGAACCACCAACACCAGAAAAACTCTTTCAAAATATCTGGGAAAAACAAGGTTACAGTGCCGATGATGCGGTCTTAAAAGATTTTCTGAGTCTGGTACAAGAAGCACAAAAAAATCTTGAAAATGATGCAACCCCTTAAGGACATGTCATGAAAATTTTATCTATTCGTATAAAAAATCTGGCATCTCTTTCTGACGAGCACTTTATTGATTTTGAAAGCGCGCCTCTAGCTCACGCAGGCTTAATTGCCATTGTGGGAAAAACAGGCGCAGGTAAGTCGACCATTTTAGATGCCATGTGTCTGGCCCTGTTTAATCGCGTCCCTCGCCTTAAAGACAGCGATGGTAAATTAAAAGATGTTGATGGTTCCGAGTTACTCACCAATTCACCTTTAACTGTATTACGCCGTGGTACGGGACATGGTTTTGCTGAACTTTGCTTTATTGCTCAAGATCAAAAACGCTATTTAGCACGCTGGGAAATTAAACGTGCGCGTGAAAATCCGAATGGTAAATTACAAAGTGTGCAACGCCACTTAAAATGCCTGACCGATGGTGTGGTGCTTGCCGATAAAGCCAAAGCAGTTGATGAAAAAGTTAAACAAATTACCCAGCTTTCATTTGAACAATTTACCCGTGCTGTTTTACTTGCTCAGTCAGAAGTCACGGCGTTTTTAAAAGCACGAGACAGCGAACGCGGTGAACTACTTGAGTACCTGACAAACTCCAGCATTTTTGCCAAAATTGGTGAACTAGCTTTTCGTAAAACAGCAGATATTGCCAAACAGCGTAAACAGCTTGAAGAGTTTTTAGGTCATATTGAGATTTTATCTGATGAAGAAATCTCAGCATTTACCGAACAATATCAGCAAGCTCAAAAGAACTATCAAAAATTAGAACAACAAAAAAATGTGTTGGATAAACAACAACAATGGTTTGAACGCAAAGCCAAACTTGAGCTTGAGGTTCAAGCTAAACAGCAACAGTTTCAAACCCAGCAAAACCATCATCAGCAACTTACGGGTGAACGTGAGCAATTAAAACGACTCGAAGTTTTCTCTGAAATACGCCCACAGGTCTTTCAGCAGACTCAAAATTTACAAACCCTACAACAACTTGAGCCGCAAATTCAGCAAGCTCAAATTAAGTTTAATGATTTGGTGCAAATTTTTGAAACTGGACAAAAACAATATCAATCAGCAGAGCAAGAACTCAAACAAACGCTCGATTTTGAGCAACAGCATCAACCTGCTTTAAATCAGGTTCGACAGTCTATTCAAGAGCGCACATTTATTGCAGATGAATATAAAAAGTGCAAAGAAAAAAGAAATGTTCTAGAGCAGAAACTCAACCCGTTGCAACAACAGCAAAACACGGTTCAACAACAGATTGAGCAGCTTCAACAAAATCAAATCCATCTGCAACAACAGCTTACTCAGACTGGGCAATATGCTGTATTAGATAAAGGCCTTTCAGCACATTTACATCAACTCGGGCAATTTATTCAAAACTACGAAGCGATTGAACAACAGCTTGGAAACCCTACTCTAGCTCGTCAAAAACTATCGGAAGCTAAAAGTGAACTTGAACAACTGACGGCTTCGGTGGGGACAGTTGAACAGATTGAGGTAAAACTTGAGCAACAGCGTAAAGCTAAAGAACAAAAGCTTGTTCAAATTACTCAGCTAGACCTCATTCAACAAAAAATTAAAATTTATCATGAGCTATATGCTGAGCTTCAGCAATTCACCGAAAAATATAGCCAAACCTCAGCTCAAGAACAGCAGCTAAAAACCGTTTGCCAGTTAGCTGAGCAAGACTACCAAACAGCAAAAATAGAGCGTGAAAAATTACAGCACATCTTGCAACAGCAACGCTTATTACATACTGAAAATATTGAACACTTAAGAGCCAATCTTAAAGAAGGCGAAGCTTGTTTAGTCTGTGGCAGCACGCATCACCCCTACCGTATTGATGACAGCACAGTTTCCAAGGCCTTATTCGACTTGCAGCAACAACAAGAACAACAGGCAGTAGCGCTAGAGCAAACTAAATTTAACACGTGGCAAAGCGAACAGCAGACACTTACCCAGTGTCGTGCCGAGCTCGAACAAGTTCAAAAATATTTATCTCAACTTAAAGCCAAACAAGCAAACTTGCAGCAAGATCTTGTCCAGCAATTAGGTCTCAACCAATTGCAAATTGATATTGCTCAATCTTCAGAACAAACCTTACAAACTCTTAGCGAGCTTAGACAAGCAGCTCAAATTGCAATAAGTTCATTTGACTCAGAAAACTTGCGTTTAACCCAAGCGATTAAGCAGCAGAACCAGTTGGTTCAACATGTTCAGCGTAGTGAAAGCTTGCTCAATACGGCACAGCAATGGCAACAGCAAGTTCAGCATATTGTTCAGTGCCTATCTGAATCCGAGCAGCACGCATGGCAGCAGTCGAGTAGCCAAACAGCTAAGCAGACTTGGTCTATTCTGGATGCACGTGCTAAGCAACTTGAACAACAAGAACAGCTTTCTCAGCGTTTTGAACAGCAGCAACAAGAACTAAAAATGTTAGCTGCCAACCTTGAGCAAATGACCAAGCAAATTAATGAAATCGATCAAAATCTCAAAGACATTACGCTCAAGGGTCAACAAAATAATGAAAAAGCGGTATCGCTTATTCAACAAATGACAGGCCTTTCTGACATTAAGCCTCATGATTGGTTAATTGAGCATGATGCCAAACGTCAGCATCAACAAACGGCTTATCATGCGTCTAAACAACGTTTTGAACAGACCAGACAGCACTTCGAGCAACAAAAACAGGCGCTAGATCAGCTCAAGCATCAACACCAACACACCGAGCAACATCAACAACAGATTAATGCGCAAATTCAAAACTGGTTAAACGAGCATTCTGATTTTCAAGCGCAGGACTTTACGGCGCTCATACAGATTAATTCAGCACAAGAGCAAGATATCCGTAACCGCCTTAATCAGGCAGAACGTCTACTCAGTGAAGCTTCATCTGCCCTTAAGACTATGCAAGAGCAATTGACTGATCACTTACAAACTCAGCCAGATATTGAATATGAAAAGCTTCTGAACTTAATTCAAGACAATATTGCAGAGCTTAAAGCCCAACTGGAAATTCGTGATCAGCTCAAACTTAAGTTAGAGCTGCACCAGCAAAACCTTGCGAAACAGCAACAATACGCTCAGCAAATTCAAAACATTCAGCAAGAAGAACATCGCTGGAGCAAAATTTCAGGTCTGATTGGTGATGCAAAAGGCAAAGAGTTCCGTGACTATGCTCAGCAATATCATCTAGATATTTTAGTGGAACATGCCAACCAGCAACTGGCGATGCTTTCTCAACGCTATACGTTAAAACGCCTTGACCAATCTTTAAGTCTCGCCATTATCGACCACGATATGGATGGAGAAATGCGTTCAGTTTCGTCTTTATCTGGCGGTGAATCCTTCTTAACAGCCCTCGCCTTATCTTTAGCCATTGCCAATATGGCTTCAGGTTCAATGAAAATTGAATCTCTGTTTATTGATGAAGGTTTTGGAACCTTAGATGCATCTTCTTTGCATATGGTGATGAATGCTTTAGATCAATTACAAAATCAGGGTCGTCAGGTTGTTCTCATCTCGCACATTCAAGAAATGCATGAGCGTATTCCTGTACAAATTCAAGTGAAACCACTTGGTGCTGGCGCAAGTACCATCGAGGTCATTGGTTAAAACTAAAAAGCCCCGACATCCTGTCGAGGCTTTTTTAGAATCTGCGTTGGTATAACTCCTGTCGTACCTGTATGCATCCATTCATCACTGTTTATTGTTATTCTTAGAAACATCCTGTCTCCTGATGAATTCATAATAAGTGAAAACCACTTCCCGCCATAGCCGCAAAAGGACGCAATGAACGTACGAAATAGCGTACATCATCCTTTTTGCGAATAGTCTCTAGCACCGAATAAAGCTGTCCCTACACGTACCATGGTTGAACCTGCGTCTATTGCGGCCTCTAAATCACTCGACATTCCCATGCTTAAAGTATCCCAGTCTTGAGGGTGATCATGTTTTTCTCTCACCGCGTCAAACAAATGCTTAGCATCTGCAAAAGCGGCAGTATTGTCTGGCGCTGGAATCACCATCAAACCACGTAGTCTGATTTTGGGTAATTGGCTAATTTGAGCAACTAACTCGGCAACCTCATCTGGTGCACAACCATCTTTACTATCTTGCCCGTCAATATTCACTTGCAAACAAATATTTAAGTCAGATTGATCTTGAAGCCTTTGATTAGACAATCGTTCAGCAATAATTAAACGATCTACACCGTGTACCCAATCAAACTTTTCAGCCAAATTTTTAGTCTTGTTTCGCTGAACATGACCAATAAAGTGCCATTCAATTTCTAAATCTTGTAAAGCTTCAATTTTTTCCAAAGCTTCCTGTAAATAGTTTTCGCCAAATGCTCTTTGACCTGCTGCATACATTTCACGCAAACTTTCACTTGGATGTGTTTTTGATACGGCTAAAAGTTGCACAGTTTCAGGCGCACGCTGAGCATGTTCACAAGCACGTCGGATTTGCTGTAATACGTGCTGTCGCGCATCTTGCAGGTAATTCATTGACAAGGTTCTCATTTTCAAAAAACTTTTTTGCTTTTCACCTAAAGCGAGGTGTTGGTAAGCCTCAGTGAAAGCCGTATATTATTCTACAAAATAATGACATATTTTGATTTACTTGGGGAAATTATGGATATTACAGAGCTACTCGCTTTCTCTGTGAAAAATGGCGCGTCCGATTTACACTTATCTGCTGGCATGCCACCAATGATTCGCGTGGATGGTGAAGTCCGTCGCATTAACTTACCAGCTCTAGACCACAAAGATGTTCACCGCCTAGTCTATGACATCATGAATGATAAACAACGCCGTGACTACGAAGAAAAGCTCGAAACAGACTTTTCTTTTGAAGTTCCAAATGTTGCGCGTTTTCGTGTCAATGCATTTAACCAGAACCGCGGTGCGGGCGCAGTATTTCGTACCATTCCATCAAAAGTACTCACGATGGAAGATTTAGGCTTAGGGCAAATCTTTAAAGATATTTGTGATTACCCACGTGGTATTGTGTTAGTTACAGGACCAACGGGTTCAGGGAAATCAACTACGCTTGCAGCGATGATGGACTATATCAACGAAAATCGTTATGACCATATTTTAACTGTTGAAGACCCAATTGAATTTGTACACCAGTCAAAGAAATGTTTGATTAACCAGCGTGAAGTGCATCGTGACACACATGGCTTTAATGAAGCACTACGCTCGGCACTGCGTGAAGACCCAGATATTATTTTAGTCGGTGAGATGCGTGACCTTGAAACCATTCGTTTAGCACTTACCGCTGCTGAAACCGGTCACTTGGTGTTTGGTACGCTTCATACGACTTCTGCTGCAAAAACTATTGACCGTGTGATTGACGTATTTCCTGCCGAAGAAAAAGACATGGTTCGTGCCATGTTGTCAGAATCTTTACAGGCTGTTATTTCGCAAACCCTACTTAAAAAGAACGGCGGTGGGCGTGTGGCAGCACATGAAATCATGATTGGTATTCCTGCCATTCGTAACTTAATTCGTGAAAATAAAGTCGCACAAATGTATTCATCAATTCAGACTGGTGCAAATCATGGCATGACGACACTCGACCAAAGCTTAAAAGGTCTAGTTTCTCGTGGTGTGATTAGTCCACAAACTGCACGTACTGCTGCAAAACAGCCTGAATCATTCCTATAAAAATAATTAGAGAATAAATATGGATTTTAATGACCTACTCAACCTCATGGTTGAAAAAAAATCATCCGATCTTTTTATTACAGATGGTGTTGCGCCATCTATGAAAATTAACGGGCAAATTGTTCCAATTTCAAAAAATAGTCTTTCAGGGGACGTTATTGGTCAACTTTTACATTCCATCATGAGTGAAAAACAACGCAAAGAATTTGCAGACACTCGTGAATGTAACTTTGCCATTATGAACCGTGATAAAACGGCCCGCTTTCGTGTGAGCGCCTTTCAGCAGCGTGACATGCCAGGCATGGTGCTACGCCGAATTGAAACTAAAATTCCTTCAATTGATGACTTGCAGTTACCGCCCGTTCTTAAAGATTTATCAATGACCAAACGCGGTATCATTATTTTTGTTGGTGCAACAGGTACTGGTAAATCAACGTCTTTGGCTTCAATGATCAGCTATCGCAATCACAACACTAAAGGTCATATCATTACCATTGAAGACCCAATCGAGTTTATTCATGAGCATGCGGGCTGTATCATTACTCAACGTGAAGTCGGTATTGATACAGACTCATTTGAAATTGCCTTAAAGAATACTTTGCGACAAGCACCAGATGTCATCTTGATTGGTGAGATTCGATCTCGTGAAGTTATGGACTACGCGATTGGCTTTGCTGAAACAGGTCACCTTGTATTGGCTACGATGCACGCTAACAACGCCAACCAAGCGCTCGATCGTATTATTCACTTCTTTGAAAGTGACCGTCACAGTCAGCTTTACATGGACTTATCGCTTAACTTAAAGGCGATGATTGCGCAGCAACTTATTCCAACACCAGATGGCAATTCACGTCGTGCAGCCATTGAGATTTTGATTAACTCGCCATTAATTTCAGACTACATTCGTAAAGGCGAAATTCATGAAATTAAAGATTTAATGAAGCGTTCGCGTGAACTGGGTATGCAAACCTTTGACCAAGCGTTATTTGATCTCTATAAAGCAGGTCAAATTACCTATAAAGATGCATTAAAACATGCCGACTCACCGAACGATTTGCGTTTGACCATTAAGCTTGCCGAAGAAGGACCTGATCAAATTGCAGGCACAAATCAGCATTTAACCTTCGACCGACAGTAATTTCTTCATAAAAAAAGGAAGGTTAAACGTAACCTTCCTT
>Ga0207655_1002921_pt1 | contig 13146 bp, 10 predicted proteins | sample KBSM44metaG_FD_184398 | JGI IMG/M metagenome (GOLD analysis project Ga0207655, IMG submission 184398) | Miscanthus rhizosphere microbial communities from Kellogg Biological Station, Michigan, USA - KBS M4-4 metaG (SPAdes) (version 2) | ecosystem: Host-associated > Plants > Roots > Rhizosphere >...
CTGCATTTCCAGCCACTCGCATGCGCCGTATTCGTAAAAATGACCAGTTGCGTGCGATGGTCAGCGAAACACAGCTCACTACCAATCACTTGATTTATCCAGTATTTGTATTACCGGGACAAAATCAGACCCAAGATATTCCAAGTATGCCAAACATTCAGCGTTTGTCGGCAGATTTATTACTGAAAAAAGCTGAAAGACTTCTGGAATTGGGCGTATCAAAACTGGCTCTTTTTCCAGTCACGCCTCAAGAAGATAAAAGCCTGACCGCTGAAGCTGCATGGCATGAAAATGGTTTAGTCCAAACCACGTGCCGTTTGCTTAAAAAAGAATTACCAGAAATGGTGTTAATCACCGATGGTGCACTCGACCCATACACTACACATGGTCAAGACGGCATTATTGATGACACTGGTTATGTGCTGAATGACGAGACTGTAGAATGCTTGATTAAACAAGCATTAAGTCACGCTGAAGCAGGTGCTGATGTGGTTGCACCAAGTGACATGATGGATGGCCGTATTGGCGCAATTCGTCAAGCCTTAGAAGCCAATGGTCACATCTATACCAACATTATGGCCTACTCTGCGAAATATGCGTCGAGCTTCTATGGCCCGTTCCGTGATGCTGTTGGCTCTGCATCCAACCTTAAAGGTGGTAATAAATATAACTACCAGATGGACTTTGCCAACCGTGCCGAAGCTTTACATGAAATCGCGCTTGATATTCAAGAAGGCGCCGACATGGTCATTGTAAAACCGGGCATGCCATATCTGGATGTGGTACGTGAAGTGAAAGATACCTTTGGTGTTCCAACATTCATTTATCAAGTGAGTGGCGAATACGCGATGTTAGCGGGCGCAATTCAAAATGGCTGGTTATCAGACTCGGTTATTTTAGAATCACTCATGTGCTGCCGCCGTGCTGGTGCAGACGGGATCTGGACTTACTTTGCAGAAACTGCTGCCGAAAAACTCAAGGAAATGAACTAAGTTCGCAGAGAAAGGATAACACTGCATGCATATTGCAATCATTGGCGCGGGCATAAGTGGATTAATGTCTGCGCTAGAGTTGGTTGAACAAGGCTGTACCATCAGCATTTTCGATCAACAACAAGCGGGACAAGCAGCCTCATGGGCTGGCGGAGGCATTCTCTCTCCGATGTACCCGTGGCGCTATGTGCATGCAGTGAACCAACTCGCTCAATTTGGCAAGGCCTCTTATCAAGCATGGAACCAAAAGCTCTACCCTATTACAGGGATTGATTTTGAAATTCATGACACAGGCATGCTCATTTTTGATGAAAAAGATTTTGACGTTGGACTTTCCTACGCCAAGCAACATCAAGAGCCGATGCAGCGCTGTGAATATTTACAGCGAGATGCGCTAGAACAAGTTAATCCACATATTTCCGATCAGTTTCAAGAAGCGATTTATTTCCCTGAACTGTCTAATATTCGCAATCCACGCGTATTACAGTCGCTGATTAGTTATTTAAAACAACATCCAAATGTTGAGCTTTTTGAGCACGTTGCTGTTAAAAAACTGATTCAACATGGCGATGTTATACAAGCACTCCAAACCGAAGATGGTCGTAAACATACAGCAGATCATTTTGTAATAACTTCGGGTGCTTGGAGCCATTACTGGAACTCACAATTACAACTCGAAATTCCAGTCGAACCTGTTCAAGGTCAAATGTTGTTATTTAAAACCCCTGCTCACTGGCTACCGACCATGTGCATGAATCGAGTCATGTATTTGATTCCACGTATGGACGGTCATATTGTGTGTGGGTCTAGCATGGCACATCGTGGTTTTGACACCACTACTGACGAAACCACCCAGCACAATATTTTAGAAGCGTGCTTAGAAATGGTTCCTGAACTGACCGATTTCCCGATCGTACAGCGCTGGGCAGGACTCAGACCAAGTTCACCAAATGGCGTTCCGTACATTGGCAAAATGCCTGAAATGGACAACCTCTGGGCAAACTTTGGTCATTTTAGAAATGGTTTGTGCATGGGTGCAGGCTCTGCACAATTGCTCCGTCAGCTTATGCTAGGTCAACCAACGTTAGTTGATGCCAAAGCATATTCACCAGAGCGCCTACAAAATAAAATCTTAGCCTGACGCGAGTACATTCTCTAAAGCAATTTTTAACTGAGGATAAGCAAACTCAAATCCTTCTGCTTGTAAAGCTGCGGGTTTAACGTATTGCCCATTCAAAATCAATTGTGACTGCTCCCCTAACAAACAGCGGAAAACCGTACTGGGTGCTGACAACAGTGGTTTCTTATTGAGTACCGCAGCAGCTTGTTCAACAAAAGCTTGTTGAGTCACATTTTCTGGCGCCACTACATTATGGATCTGAGCTGATTGAGGATGGTTAAATATAAACTCGATTGCGCTTAAAACATCTTCTATATGAACCCAAACCACAGGCTGACGACCGTGACCAATTTGACCAACTAAATTGAGTCGAATAGGAAGTAACATTTTAGGCAAGATGCCACCGCCCTGCCCAAACACTACACCTAAGCGAATGATTTTGGTATTTTGCTGAGTATCTGCTAAAGCTGCGCGCTCCCATTCTTGGCAAAGCTGAGACATAAAAATAGACTGTGGTGAACTTTGTTCGGTGCACACCTCTGCCCACTTTTCTTGGTCATCTATACCGTAATAGCCAATGGCCGAGCCAGAGACAATCACTTCTGGAAAAATTTCAGATTGCTTTAGCCACGTATACAATTTTCGTGTCGTGTTCACTCGGCTTTCAATTAATTGTTTTTTGCGTGATTCGGTCCAGCGTTTTTCGCCAATATTTTCCCCCGCCAAATTCACTACATAGTCAATTTGACGGGTCGAAATATCTTCAAACTTTTGTACCCACTGCAAGGCAGGATGGTCAGATTTCTTCCCAGCCTGCCGTGTAACAGCAATCACGTTATAATTTTTTTGTAGTAGGAACTTAATTAAATGAGTTCCGATAAAACCACTAGCACCCGTAATTAATACATTCTTATTCATATTTCCTCCAAAACTGAGGACACAAGCTTTATTAGATTCTATAAGAATAATTCATGTCTAATCGTATTCGTTTTTGTAGTGATCTATTGCACATTAAACATTTTGCTTGCCATTCGCTGTGCCTGTTTCCCATAAAACCAATAGGTAATTAAATAAAGCGGAATGGCTAACATTAAAAGCATAATGAGCATAATGCTTAAAAACTGAGGCTGTTTCAGGTAAAGCATAAAGTTCTGCAAAATCTCTGGGTCTTTTCTGGCAAATAAAAACAGACCGAATAAAACACCACACAAGTTATAGCCCCAAAAAATCAGGGTAAAACCTAAAGTAAATTTCTTTTTTTCTTGTACAGTTGGTGCACGGCGCTCTTTCTTTAAAAATTTAAACAGGACAAAAATCATTGCGCCTAAATATGGAACGGCTGTTAAAATACCACCTACACTCGCTGGTAATAGTGCTGCAACTACACCTACAATTAAGGTGAGTCCTATGCATAAAGCAAAAAACCAGAGAAAGTAAGAGCGTAATTTGGTCATCTTTTTGCCTAATTTATGGGTTCAAAAAATAATTATAAATTTTTTTCGATTTTTTTTCATTTTTCTGTCAACCAATCTGAATCTCTTGACGTTATATAGGGTAATAAGGTCGCAGCAACCGAATACTTCCTTTGCACGGCATCCGCAGAATTGTATCGGTGACCTTTCATTACGACTCTTTTCTTCCTTCAGATTAGGTTTTGTTAGCAGCCGAAACCCTTGATGAAGTTTTTGACCGACGATTCTCTCATCACTCGAATCGTCGGTTTTTATTTTCTGGCACTTTCATTTATTTTACGCTCACCATACACAATAGTTCTTTCGTGGTCATGAAGGCTATGCGTATACTTTTTACACCATAAAAATATGTTTTTAATAATATGAACAACATTGCCTATTTTGAAATCCAGTCTTCAAATCCTGCCCGAGACGCGCAGTTTTATCATGCTGTGTTTGGCTGGCAATTTAAACTCGATGAAAGCTTACCAATTGAATATTACCGTATAGAAACACCCTCAATCATGGGTGGCCTTTTAAAACGCCCAGCTCAAACGCCTCCAATGGAATATGGCACCAATGCATTTACCTGTTCGGTTCAGGTTGAAAACTTCGATGAAGTTGCCGCAAAAATTTTAGCGCAAGGTGGTATTGTCGCAATGGATAAATTCGCCATTCCCGGCCGCGCTTGGCATGGTTATTTTGTCGATTTAGACCATAACGTTTTTGGTATTTTTCAAGTTGATGAAAATGCTGCTTAAATAGCTTATTTGACAAATTTATTCGTTTTTAATTTATAGCCATCGCCTTTTTATCAGTGGCTATTTCATATTAATTATTCAGCAAAGCTAAAGCTGGCTTCACATGTAATTGGGAAATTAACTGAGTTGGCAATCATACATTCATGATGCGCTTCTTCATGTAATTTTACCGCAAGCTCTTGATCGGCACCTTTTTCTAAAACAACTTCTGGTCTTAAAGTAATTTGAGTAAAGTGACCGCGTTTGACTGGATCTGCATCCTCCATAAATCCAAGTGCATGATCGACATAACTCAGCACATGAATATGATTGACTGCACACAGGTGTAAATACCACAGCTTATGGCAAGCTGATGCCGATGCAACCAATAAATCCTCTGGGTTCCATCTGGTCACATCGCCTAAATAGGCAGGGTCTGATGAACCTTGAATAGTGGCTTTTTGAGGATGTTGAATACTGAAGTCTCGTTTATATGAACGATAAGATGAAGTGCCTGTACCTGTATTACCTTCCCACTGTATTTTCACTTCGTATTTATGAATGGTCATTTTGTTCTCAAAGTTCATTGTTTGAACTGATAGTAACAAAGCAAAGTTTAAAGTGACAAAATTAATTCAGATTTCAGCTTAGGCTTAAATATCGAGCACTTTAAAATGTCTTGATAAAATCTCCTGCCAATTTATGCTAACGTATCTGTGTTTATTTTGGCTTGATGTCTGTTTCTATGTCCGTACATTTTCTACATACTTCTGACTGGCATTTGGGGCAGTTTTTTTATAATCATTCACGTCACTACGAACACCAACAATTTTTAAGTTGGTTACTCACTCAAATTCAAGAAAAACAACCGCATGCCCTGCTCATTGCCGGCGATATTTTTGATGTGATTAATCCGGGTTCACAAGCACAAAAACAACTCTACCAATTTTTAGCAGATGCACATCGTATTGCACCGCACATGCAAACGCTCATGATTGCTGGTAATCATGACTCAGGCTACCGTATTGAACAGGTCGAACCACTTTTAGAAAAATACAATGCAAAAACCGTGGGCGTGGTTCGCTGGAATGAAGATAAAACCCTAGATCTCGATCGTCTGCTTTTACCTATTTATAATCAAAATCAAGAAATTGTGGCGTGGTGCCTTGCCCTACCTTTTTTGCGCTCAGCGGAAATTACAGGCTTTAATGAACATACCACTAATAGCAAAAATGCAATTGCCTATTTGCATGAACAACTGATTGCCGAAGCAAAACGTCGTAAGACACCAGACCAAGCGCTTATTTTGATGTCGCATGCTCATATGCAAGGTGGAGAAACATCCGACTCTGAGCGCCCAATTATTATTGGTAATGAAGAGGCACTTTCAACGACTTTGTTTGAAGATGCAATTGATTATGTGGCTTTAGGGCATCTACATAAACCACAAAAAGTAGGTCAACCGCACATTCGTTATAGCGGCTCACCCATTCCGCTTTCTTTTAGTGAAATTAACTATAAGCACCAAGTGGTTGAAGTCAAAATTGACCCTGTTCAAGAGACAGATCACCGTTTGCAGTTTGAAGCTGTGGAAATTCCGCGTTGTATCCAATTACACCGTATTCGTGGTGAATTAAACGATGTGCTGCAAAAACTCAAAGCTTTGCCTCACGGCGTGATTGAAAATATTGACCATCGTGAATATGTCGATATTGAATATTATAGTTTAACGCCACCACAGCCTAATTTACGCCAACAGTTTGAAGCCGCATTGCCACCTGACCGCTATCGTTTAGTGCGTATTTCACGTCAATATGTGAGCCAAGATGCTTCGGACACCGATACCTCTCAGCAAATTGCACTTGAACCACCAACACCAGAAAAACTCTTTCAAAATATTTGGGAAAAACAAGGTTACAGTGCCGATGATGCGGTGTTAAAAGATTTTCTGAGTCTGGTACAAGAAGCACAAAAAAATCTTGAAAATGATGCAACCCCTTAAGGATATGTCATGAAAATTTTATCTATTCGTATAAAAAATCTGGCATCTCTTTCTGACGAGCACTTTATTGATTTTGAAAGCGCGCCTCTAGCTCACGCAGGCTTAATTGCCATTGTGGGAAAAACTGGTGCAGGTAAGTCGACTATTTTAGATGCCATGTGCCTCGCCCTGTTTAATCGCGTTCCTCGCCTTAAAGACAGTGATGGTAAATTAAAAGATGTTGATGGTTCAGAGCTACTGACCAATTCGCCTTTAACTGTTTTACGCCGCGGTACAGGACATGGTTTTGCTGAACTTTGTTTTATTGCACAAGATCAAAAACGCTATTTAGCACGCTGGGAAATTAAACGTGCGCGTGAAAATCCGAATGGTAAATTACAAAGTGTGCAACGCCACTTAAAATGCCTGACCGATGGTGTGGTGCTTGCCGATAAAGCCAAAGCAGTTGATGAAAAAGTTAAACAAATTACCCAGCTTTCATTTGAACAATTTACCCGTGCTGTTTTACTTGCCCAGTCAGAAGTCACGGCGTTTTTAAAAGCACGAGATAGTGAACGCGGTGAACTACTTGAGTACCTGACAAACTCGAGTATTTTCGCCAAAATTGGTGAGCTGGCTTTTCGTAAAACAGCAGATATTGCAAAACAGCGTAAACAGCTTGAAGAGTTCTTAGGCCATATTGAGATTTTGTCTGATGAAGAAATCGCAGCATTTACCGAACAATATCAGCAAGCTCAAGAGAACTATCAAAAATTAGAACAACAAAAAAATGTGTTGGATAAACAACAACAATGGTTTGAGCGCAAAGCCAAACTCGAGCTTGAAGTTCAAACTAAACAGCAACAGTTTCAAACCCAGCAAAACCAGCATCAGCAACTTGCAGGTGAACGTGAGCAATTAAAACGACTAGAAGTTTTCTCTGAAATACGCCCACAGGTCTTTCAGCAGACTCAAAATTTACAAACCTTGCAACAACTTGAGCCGCAAATTCAGCAAGCTCAAATTAAGTTTAATGATTTGGTTCAAATTTTTGAAACTGAACAAAAACAATATCAATCAGCAGAGCAAGAACTCAAACAAACGCTCGATTTTGAGCAACAACATCAACCTGCTTTAAATCAGGTTCGACAGTCCATTCAAGAGCGAACATTTATTGCAGATGAATATAAAAAGTGCAAAGAAAAAAGAAATGTTCTAGAGCAGAAACTCAGCCCATTGCAACAACAGCAAAACACGGTTCAACAACAGATTGAGCAGCTTCAACAAAATCAAATCCATCTGCAACAACAGCTTACTCAGACTGGGCAATATGCTGTATTAGACAAAGGCCTTTCAGCGCATTTGCATCAACTCGGGCAATTTATTCAAAACTACGAAGCAATTGAACAACAGCTTGGAAACCCTACTCTAGCTCGTCAAAAGCTATCGGAAGCTAAAAGTGAACTTGAACAACTGACGGCTTCAGTGGGGACAGTTGAACAGATTGAGGTAAAACTTGAGCAACAGCGTAAAGATAAAGAACAAAAACTTACTCAAATTACTCAGCTAGACCTCATTCAACAAAAAGTTAAAATTTATCATGAGCTATATGCTGAGCTTCAGCAGTTCACCGAAAAACATAGCCAAACCTCTGCTCAAGAACAGCAGCTTAAAACCGTTTGCCAGTTAGCTGAGCAAGACTACCAAACAGCAAAAATAGAGCGTGAAAAATTACAGCAAATTTTACAACAGCAACGCTTATTACATACAGAGAATATTGAACAGTTAAGAGCCAATCTTAAAGAAGGCGAAGCTTGTTTAGTCTGTGGCAGCACGCATCACCCCTACCGTATTGATGACAGCACAGTTTCCAAGGCCTTATTCGACTTGCAGCAACAGCAAGAACAACAGGCAATAGCGCTAGAGCAAACTAAATTTAACGCGTGGCAAAGCGAACAGCAGACACTTACCCTGTGTCGTGCCGAGCTCGAACAAGTTCAAAAATATTTATCTCAACTTAAAGCCAAACAAGCAAACTTGCAGCAAGATCTTGTTCAGCAATTAAGTCTCAACCAATTGCAAATTGATCTTGCTCAACCTCCAGAGCAAATCTTACAAACACTTAACGAGCTTAGACAAGCCGCACAAACTTCAATAAGTTCATTTGACTCAGAAAACTTGCGTTTAACCCAAGCAATTAAGCAGCAGAACCAGTTGCTTCAACATGTTCAGCGTAGTGAAAGCTTGCTCAATACCGCACAGCAATGGCAACAGCAAGTTCAGCATATTGTTCAGTGCCTCTCTGAATCCGAGCAGCACGCATGGCAGCAGTCGAGTAGCCAAACAGCTAAACAAACTTGGTCAATTCTCGACGCACGTGCTAAGCAACTTGAACAACAAGAACAGCTTGCTCAGCGTTTTGAACAGCAGCAACAAGAACTAAAAATGTTAGCTGCCAACCTTGAGCAAATGACCAAGCAAATTAATGAGATCGATCAAAATCTCAAAGACATTACACTCAAAGGCCAACAAAATAATGAAAAAGCGGTATTGCTTATTCAACAAATGACATGCCTTTCTGACATTAAGCCTCATGATTGGTTAATTGAACATGATGCCAAACGTCAGCATCAACAAACGGCTTATCATGCGTCTAAACAACGTTTTGAACAGACCAGACAGCACTTCGAGCAACAAAAACAGGCACTAGATCAGCTCAAGCATCAACATCAACACACCGAGCAACATCAACAACAGATTAATGCGCAAATTCAAAACTGGTTAAACGAGCATTCTGATTTTCAAGCGCAGGACTTTACGGCGCTCATACAGATTAATTCAGCACAAGAACAAGATATCCGTAACCGCCTTAATCAGGCAGAACGTCTACTCAGTGAAGCTTCATCTGCCCTTAAGACTATGCAAGAGCAATTGACTGATCACTTACAAACTCAACCAAATATTGAATTTGAAAAGCTCCTGAACCTGATTCAAGACAATATTGCAGAGCTTAAAGCTCAACTGGAAATTCGTGATCAGCTCAAACTTAAGTTAGAGCTGCACCAGCAAAACCTTGCGAAACAGCAACAGTATGCCCAGCAAATTCAAAACATTCAGCAAGAAGAACATCGCTGGAGTAAAATTTCAGGTCTGATTGGCGATGCCAAAGGCAAAGAGTTCCGTGACTATGCCCAGCAATATCATCTGGATATTTTAGTGGAACATGCGAATCAGCAGCTGGCGATGCTTTCTCAACGCTATACCTTAAAACGACTTGACCAATCTTTAAGTCTTGCCATTATCGACCACGATATGGACGGAGAAATGCGTTCGGTTTCGTCTTTATCTGGCGGTGAATCCTTCTTAACAGCCCTCGCCTTATCTTTAGCCATTGCCAATATGGCTTCAGGTTCAATGAAAATTGAATCTCTATTTATTGATGAAGGTTTTGGAACCTTAGATGCATCTTCTTTGCATATGGTGATGAATGCTTTAGATCAATTACAAAATCAGGGTCGTCAGGTTGTTCTTATCTCACACATTCAAGAAATGCATGAACGTATTCCTGTACAAATTCAAGTGAAACCACTTGGTGCTGGCGCAAGTACCATCGAGGTCATTGGTTAAAACTAAAAAGCCCCGACATCCTGTCGGGGCTTTTTTAGAATCTGCGTTGGTATAACTCCTGTCGTACCTGTATGCATCCATTCATCACTGTTTATTGTTATTCTTAGAAACATCCTGTCTCCTGATGAATTCATAATAAGTGAAAACCACTTCCCGCCATAGCCGCAAAAGGACGCAATGAACGTACGAAATAGCGTACATCATCCTTTTTGCGAATAGTCTCTAGCACCGAATAAAGCTGTCCCTACACGTACCATGGTTGAACCTGCGTCTATTGCGGCCTCTAAATCACTCGACATTCCCATGCTTAAAGTATCCCAGTCTTGAGGGTGATCATGTTTTTCTCTCACCGCGTCAAACAAATGCTTAGCATCTGCAAAAGCGGCAGTATTGTCTGGCGCTGGAATCACCATCAAACCACGTAGTCTGATTTTGGGTAATTGGCTAATTTGAGCAACTAACTCGGCAACCTCATCTGGTGCACAACCATCTTTACTATCTTGCCCGTCAATATTCACTTGCAAACAAATATTTAAGTCAGATTGATCTTGAAGCCTTTGATTAGACAATCGTTCAGCAATAATTAAACGATCTACACCGTGTACCCAATCAAACTTTTCAGCCAAATTTTTAGTCTTGTTTCGCTGAACATGACCAATAAAGTGCCATTCAATTTCTAAATCTTGTAAAGCTTCAATTTTTTCCAAAGCTTCCTGTAAATAGTTTTCGCCAAATGCTCTTTGACCTGCTGCATACATTTCACGCAAACTTTCACTTGGATGTGTTTTTGATACGGCTAAAAGTTGCACAGTTTCAGGCGCACGCTGAGCATGTTCACAAGCACGTCGGATTTGCTGTAATACGTGCTGTCGCGCATCTTGCAGGTAATTCATTGACAAGGTTCTCATTTTCAAAAAACTTTTTTGCTTTTCACCTAAAGCGAGGTGTTGGTAAGCCTCAGTGAAAGCCGTATATTATTCTACAAAATAATGACATATTTTGATTTACTTGGGGAAATTATGGATATTACAGAGCTACTCGCTTTCTCTGTGAAAAATGGCGCGTCCGATTTACACTTATCTGCTGGCATGCCACCAATGATTCGCGTTGATGGTGAAGTCCGCCGCATTAACCTTCCAGCTTTAGACCACAAAGATGTTCACCGTCTGGTCTACGACATCATGAATGATAAACAACGCCGTGACTATGAAGAAAAGCTCGAAACAGACTTTTCTTTTGAAGTTCCCAATGTTGCGCGTTTTCGTGTCAATGCATTTAACCAAAACCGCGGTGCGGGCGCAGTGTTTCGTACCATTCCATCAAAAGTACTCACCATGGAAGATTTAGGCTTAGGTCAAATCTTTAAAGATATTTGTGATTACCCACGTGGCATTGTGTTAGTTACAGGTCCAACAGGTTCAGGTAAATCAACCACACTTGCAGCGATGATGGACTATATCAATGAAAATCGTTATGACCATATTTTAACGGTTGAAGACCCAATCGAATTTGTACACCAGTCGAAGAAATGTTTGATTAACCAACGTGAAGTGCATCGTGATACGCATGGCTTTAATGAAGCACTACGCTCAGCACTGCGTGAAGACCCCGATATTATTTTAGTCGGTGAGATGCGTGACCTTGAAACCATTCGTTTAGCACTTACCGCTGCTGAAACCGGTCACTTGGTGTTTGGTACGCTCCATACGACTTCTGCTGCAAAAACCATTGACCGTGTGATTGACGTATTCCCTGCCGAAGAAAAAGACATGGTTCGTGCCATGTTGTCAGAATCTTTACAGGCTGTTATTTCCCAAACCCTTCTTAAAAAGAATGGTGGCGGACGTGTCGCAGCACATGAAATCATGATTGGTATTCCTGCCATTCGTAACTTAATTCGTGAAAATAAAGTCGCACAAATGTATTCATCAATTCAGACTGGTGCAAATCATGGCATGACAACACTCGACCAAAGCTTAAAAGGTTTGGTATCTCGTGGTGTGATTAGCCCACAAACTGCACGTACTGCTGCAAAACAGCCTGAATCATTCCTATAAAAATAATTAGAGAATAAATATGGATTTTAATGACCTACTCAACCTCATGGTTGAAAAAAAATCATCCGATCTTTTTATTACAGATGGTGTTGCACCATCTATGAAAATTAACGGGCAAATTGTTCCAATTTCAAAAAATAGTCTTTCTGGGGACGTTATTGGTCAGCTCTTACATTCCATCATGAGCGAAAAACAACGCAAAGAATTTGCAGACACTCGTGAATGTAACTTTGCCATTATGAACCGTGATAAAACGGCCCGCTTTCGTGTGAGCGCTTTTCAGCAGCGTGACATGCCAGGTATGGTCTTACGTCGAATTGAAACCAAAATTCCTTCCATTGATGACTTGCAGTTACCACCTGTTCTTAAAGATTTATCAATGACTAAACGCGGTATCATTATTTTTGTTGGCGCAACAGGTACTGGTAAATCGACTTCATTGGCTTCAATGATCAGCTATCGCAATCACAATACTAAAGGTCATATCATTACCATTGAAGACCCAATCGAGTTTATTCATGAACATGCGGGCTGCATCATTACTCAACGTGAAGTCGGGATCGATACAGACTCATTTGAAATTGCCTTAAAGAATACTTTGCGACAAGCACCAGATGTCATCTTAATTGGTGAGATTCGCTCTCGTGAAGTTATGGACTACGCGATTGGCTTCGCTGAAACAGGCCATCTTGTGTTAGCCACGATGCACGCCAACAACGCCAACCAAGCGCTCGATCGTATTATTCACTTCTTTGAAAGTGACCGCCACAGTCAGCTTTACATGGACTTATCGCTTAACTTAAAGGCCATGATTGCGCAGCAACTTATTCCAACACCAGATGGCAATTCACGTCGTGCAGCCATTGAGATTTTGATTAACTCGCCATTAATTTCTGACTACATTCGTAAAGGCGAAATTCATGAAATTAAAGATTTAATGAAGCGTTCGCGTGAACTCGGTATGCAAACCTTTGACCAAGCGTTATTTGATCTCTATAAAGCAGGCCAAATTACCTATAAAGATGCATTAAAACATGCCGACTCACCGAATGATTTGCGTTTGACCATTAAGCTTGCCGAAGAAGGACCTGATCAAATTGCAGGCACAAATCAGCATTTAACCTTCGACCGACAGTAATTTCTTCATAAAAAAAGGAAGGTTAAACGTAACCTTCCTT
>Ga0207655_1002926_pt1 | contig 13136 bp, 14 predicted proteins | sample KBSM44metaG_FD_184398 | JGI IMG/M metagenome (GOLD analysis project Ga0207655, IMG submission 184398) | Miscanthus rhizosphere microbial communities from Kellogg Biological Station, Michigan, USA - KBS M4-4 metaG (SPAdes) (version 2) | ecosystem: Host-associated > Plants > Roots > Rhizosphere >...
GCTTCCGGCAAAAGTGTTGTTATGATGCGCGCCGTTGGAGAGATGCCAGAGTGGCCGAATGGGACGGATTCGAAATCCGTTGTACCTTCACCGGTACCTAGGGTTCGAATCCCTATCTCTCCGCCATACAAATGAAAGCCCCGTAGATTAACGTCTACGGGGCTTTTTTGTTTTTACATTGTACGTAGAGATTGTACGTAGAATTTCGAACAAAAATGTTTCACGGCTGGAGATGTCGGCGGCGAAATTTATCGGATTGGTTGATAGCTAGGAAGGGGTCTCTAAGCCCCCTTTAGGCCGATATGGCAGGATGTAATAGCCCTAACGTCCCCTTTTGCCAATCTGACTTCGATAAGGCTTGAACTAGGTCCTGGTGAGGCTGTGCTTACAGACTGGCCGTTGCACAGTTAAAACCCTTCCTCATCTATTCAGCAAACCATTGGCCAATCACGTCTATATGTGACCATTTATTGGCGTACTTTTTTAGCTGACCCAAATGCGTCAGTCAATTGACTTTATGACTGCATGTTGTGATACGCTGAGTTTGCCTAGCTTGCTTGCTGGTCGAACCGCAGAACGGTGTCGATTCCAGTTTGCCGAGCGGCAGGGTCGTCAATAACGATGGCGCTGTCCGGGTCGATTCGAAGATCGCTGTGCAGGGATCAAGGTCACTCGAAGGAATAGAGCTTCACCTGACTGCTACATTGAATGCCGGAACCACCACTTTGATGGGGGCTCATCAGACGGTAAGTAGCTTTATTTTCAGGGTGGGGCTCGACGCGAGACCGCGTGGCGCGCGCTTGACGGCGACCTTCAAAAAGGTAGCATTACCACAATGGAGGGAAAGAGCTTGAAATCGAGCCCATGCAAAAACGTGCCAATGTGGTGCGGCAGGCGGTATGTTCAATAATGACCGCCGTCATTCTGGCTTGCTTGCTGGTCGAACCGCAGAACGGTGTCGATTCCAGTTTGCCGAGCGGCAGGGTCGTCAATAACGATGGCGCTGTCCGGGTCGATTCGAAGATCGCTGTGCAGGGATCAAGGTCACTCGAAGGCTGAGACTCCGTTGAAGCAGTTGGGGCAGGTTTACTGATGGGCCCCAGCCCACAGACCTATTAGGTGGTTCAGGGATGATAGACCTCTACAAGCAGGTCCGCTTGATGCAGACGCTTTCAAGTGCATGGCGGCTCGTTCGGTCTAGTTCTATGCAATCTTCTTCGAATGATATTCGAAACGAAGCGATTGAATTTGAAGCTGATTCCTACCGAAAGTTAAAGTCTATCCAGGCTCGCTTACAAAAGAGAACGTTCCAATTCCTGCCCCAATATGGAATTGCAAAAGTTCGTCCGGGAAAGTCGCCTAGACCATTGGTTATAGCCCCTATCGAAAATAGAATCGTTCAGCGTGCAATTTTGGATGTGCTTCAAAAGCATGTGCCCTACGTTCAGAGCGTTCTAGATGTCCCAACCAGTTTCGGTGGGATTAAAGGGAAGAATGTTGAAAAGGCAATTTCTGCGATAAATGGCATTTTTTCAAGCGGAGTAACACATTACATTCGTTCAGATATTCCAAGTTTTTTCACTAAGGTCATCCGCGAGCGAGTTGTAAGTGTGTTGTCATCTAATATTGATGATGTTCATATGATGGGGCTGTTTACTTTCGCGATTGAAACAACTCTTTCAAATTTCTCCGACCTCGAAAGACGAAAGTTGGATTTGTACTTTCCGCTGGAACATGAAGGGGTCGCTCAGGGGTCGCCTTTGTCCCCGTTGATCGCAAATATATATCTATCTGAGTTTGATCGTGAAATGAATAATGATCAGATCGCTTGCGTAAGATATATAGATGATTTTGTCATTTTGGCGAAAAGCGAAAAGTCAGCAGCTGCGGGCTTTCGAAGTGCAAAGGCAATTTTGAAAAGGCAGGGCCTTGAAGCGTATTCTCCTGACGCTGATCCGTCGAAGGCTGGTCGAGGTAGTATAGCCGATGGTTTCGATTTTTTGGGTTGTTACATTAAGCCCGGATTGGTCCAACCTTCAAGAAATGCTAGAAAAAGTATTCTTGATAAGATTGATGCGGAAATGAATCTAGCATGCATGTTGGCAAATTTCGCTCTGTCCGGAAACGGAAGTAGCGGGTTAGGGGGTGGGTGCTACGGTCAAGCGATTAGTAATATCAATAATATCGTATGGGGGTGGGGGAAGGCATTTCGATTCTGCACTGGTTCTCAAGTGATTGAGGAACTTGATAAGAAAGTTTCGGAAAAACTTGATACGTTTGATAGGCGAATTGCAAAGCTTTTAAGTCGAGCAACTCACGATCAGAAACGTAAGATATATGGTGTGCGAATGCTTAGTTTGGCTATGGTGGGTGCATCGTAGCAGTGTAAAAACGGTCGTGATGATGTTCGAATGCGCGATCATTTCATTTTTCATTTTTCATTTTTTAGTTATTGTACTTAAATTTCTAAATCGGAAATTTCACTGCTCAAAAAAATATGTGCGCCGAATTTTTTCATATGACCATGCCCATAAATTCGTCCCAATTTCCCCTTTAGCCCCTTTCTGGGGTCATATAGTCACCCCCCCCCTCCGTACTTCCCCTTCCCTCAGTCCCATCCAGGCTGGTTCGACAGGACAGAGCGATCTGGCCGGCAGCATTGATTGGTGTGTGGCTTCAGTTTTTTTGCGCAGAATATAGCTCAGGTGTGTGTGCCGTCGATTCCCAGTGATATGATCATTGGGCCGTTCACCCACGCTTATAGGGAAATTCAGCCAAATGCAGGTCACATATTACGGTTTCACATTGGAAAGTGAAAATAAATGCGTACCGTTATCAGCGTTGTTTGAGTCTTTGGCTGCTAAAAGTGGGGGTGAGGTAGGGGCTGCCGAAGGCATGCGTATAATGTATGTCGATGACCAGTCAGACAGTGAGTTTATATCTGGGTTGATAGTAACCTCAAAGGATCAGAAGTCCTTTCTAAAAATGTCAGCTGTTGCCGGTAAATATAAAATTAAGTCTACGGATTTGACTGGTGATGACAGGATAATGGAATTCAACTTCTTTGTCGTTAATAAGAAAAACGGTATAGGCTTGTATCAGTATTATCGTGGTTCCTGTTCTTCAGTTACAATGGGCAGCTTTCTAACAAGCGAGTTCAGAGAATTGTCAGATGCTTCTAAGTTGATCAGATTGCAAGCAGCAGACAGTTTTGTTGAAGCGAAGCGTGGCGAAAAAAATAAGATGATTCAAGGAATTAGATCTGGCCATCGAAAGGGCTTAGTCTTCAATATATTGGTGAGGGCTGGTGATGTTCCGGAAATACTTGAACGATACAAAACTATTGTTGCATTTGATTATGATATTGCATCGTTAGAATCTATTAGTACATTTGCCAGGCCGCTGCAAGGATTGGTAGCTAAGGTTCATCAACGAGTTAGATTTAATGATATATCCGCAAAAGATAAAATCATAGAAGGCGTCTCCGGTATGATGTCTATGATTGTCAAAGATACCGCAAGAATTACAGTGCTAAATGATGAGGATCAGCCTGTTTCTGTGCGTCTAGTTAATATGCCGGATAATTTCGGGTTGCATGAATATGACGCGCTGGCTGCGGAGCTAGATGGTTTGGATCTAGATGATTTTGCTAGTCATGCTGTCGTGGGATATCTGAAACATATATGCAAGGTTGAATATCCTGAGGTGTTTATGGCTGATTTGTCATGAAGGCGGCATTGGTTTGGGGTGGAATCACTTTGATTCTGATCGCAATTTTGGGTTGTATTACTGCCTCAAAATTGATGTGTGACACGTTTGCTTTCTACAAGTGTTCGGAGTTTTCCAAGTTTTCACCTTTTTATGCTGTTAGTCTTCGGGGTAGCCTTTTTGCAGGGTTTTTAACGCTCGGAGGGTTTTTGATGTCTCTCAAGACATTTATTATTGTAAACATGAAGAAGGAAGTCTACGATTCCGCTGCATACATAAAGAAATTTGATGCATTGAAATTAGCCAGTCCTTCTCTTTGTCGATATGAGCCTTTGCAAGCGCTTAGTAATGTGCTGTTTGTGACAATTCTTTCCTGCTTGTCGACTTCGGTTATGCAGCTGACTGTTGGTTTGGTTGAAAGTTTTTATGCTTCGTTATTTTGTCTAATTGCGGCTGCTAGTTCAATTGCTTTGTTGGGGTGGACACTTTATTTGATAAGAGCAAATCTACAAGATATGTTCAAACACCTTGATGATGTCAAGTGAGTGCAATGGAGCAACAATTCGCTTCGTGTCCTCCAGGGCTGAGCAATGGCGGTAACAGCAACGGACCCTCCTGTGCGGACTTTGCACGTATCAATAAGCATTTTATCTAGGCTTTCATAGCCCTTTGCACTGTACTTAGACCAACGCCCAAGTCCTTTGCAACCTTGCGAAACGATGCGCCCTCAACTTGCATTGCCACTCTGATAGCAGCGTCATCAACAGACTTTGCTCGCCCTTTGTAGACGCCAGCTTCCTTAGCCTTGGCAATGCCTTCACGCTGACGTTCTTTGATCATTGCGCGTTCAAACTGGGCAACACTACCCAGCAACGACAGCATCAAGTCTTGCATGGGGTTGGTTTCGCCAGTGAACAGCAGTTGTTCCTTGTGGAAGTGAACGCCGATCTTCCTAGCATTCAAATCTTTTACCAGTTTCAGCAGGTCCTCCAACGACCGGGCCAACCTGTCGATGGAATGGACGTGAACGATATCGCCCTCGCGGATGAACCTCAGCATTTCTTGCAACTGCGGGCGGTCTGTGGTCGCCCCTGACACCTTGTCTTCAAATACCCGGTCCAGTGCAATACCGTCCAACTGGCGAGCAGTGTTTTGATCAACAGATGAAACCCTGATGTATCCTACATTTGTCATTTTCTTCATTTTTTGTATTCATTAGATTCTAGATGTTTGGAGTATGCTTGTGTTCATTGGTCAAATCAACCCTATTGAACACGGATTTAAGGGGGATTCTGTATTCACTAATTTGTTGTCATACGGGTGTACCTAATTGAATACAGTTGGATCAACCTTGACGCACTTGGTTGATCGCTTGAGTAAGGGCCTTTGCGTTCAAGTCCAATACCTGCAAGGCTGCCAATGCGTTTTCAGCAGCAACGGAGCCTCCTCGGGTAGAGATCCAACCAGCGATTTCTTCTAAGGCAGCAGCTATTCCGTGTTGCTGGCTCAAAAGCAGCGTTAAAGCGTCAGCAGCGGCTACGGCTTGGTCCTGGGTGTGCATGGAGGGCGTCCTTGATTGGGTGTTGCGGAAATCGTAGCTCAGCGCCGCACAGGCTGGTGGTGGGTGGAGGAATTTTGTAGAAATCGTGATTTGCCGTAGCAATAGTGGTTTTGCACCAAACCTCAAATTGAGATGTACTCAAACAACCACAACTAGGAAGTGAAAAACATGAGCGGATGGCAAAGGCTTTGGACAGTCATCAGTGTTTTGGCCGGGCTTTGTGTGATGTTCTACCTGTCTGATGCATATATGCATCCAGCGGCCTCCGTGAAGGGGCTATATGACAGCGAGATTGCCCGACTAGAAGACACGCTTAAGCAGGTCAACACTGGCACAGGGAGTGAGCAAGCGGTTAAGCAGACAGAGGAAGCTATCGCAGCCAGCAAAGCGAGCTACGTCAATCTCGTAAAAGACCTGCCACGAGTTGCAATCATGTCATTCTTCATTACCGCCCTTGCATCGCTTGTCGCAGGCGCTGGGGTGTTTCTCGCTGGCATGGCTGTCGAATGGGTATACCGAGGGTTTCGCCCGTTGCTAGTCAGTCCCATGGCAGAGGTTCGCACAGCGGAACTGAATACGCCTGACCCAGAACAGGAAGTGCGTCCAGCCCTTCCAAATCCAGACAACTTGCCAAATCCTTGAACACAGGCAAGCACTCTTACCGTAGACGCTACTTTAATCCCAGCCATCTTTGAGTTTGTCTTCGAACTCTTGTATCAAGCCAACGAGGTCGCAGCCAAAAATTCTACACAGGTCCCGAATTTGGATTATATCCAAACGTCGAACGCCTCTTTCTACGTCGCTCATGAACGATTGTGGCCGCCCAAGAGCTTCCGAACAATCGCGTTGCGTCATTCCAGCCGCTGCTCTGCGAGCTTTAAGTATCCCCAAAAATATGTCGTGTTCTGGGCGGTAGATGGCTTTAGGCATGAGGCTGTCCAGTAAAAACAGCCTCCCAAGCTATATCCGCTATTCAGATATCTGATTTTCAGATAAATTTGCTGTCGCATGGCAATGGGCCATGCGCCAACTAGAGTAGGATTCTAATGGATATTTGCTTTGCGATATGCCGATACGCCCGTGGCCGTAGAGCAAGCGTGAAAGCCGCCGAGCCCGTCAGGCAAATAGCGTTGTGCGCTTTGATGGGATTCGCTGTAAATGCCTCTGCGGACAACGCACAGTATATTGCTAGTTTGAAAGCTGAATGCCCGAAGGTGTCCCTACGGCAAGATCAGCGAGGCATCAGTGGTGCGTATGATGGAGCCATTAGCAATTCAGTCGGTTATTTTATCCTTGGGCTCGGTGAGTTTAATGTTGAGGGCCTGGAAGAGTATGATCCGAAACTAGTTAAACTAGTAAAAGAACTACTTAAACCAGAATTTCAAAGTTACGCCAGTAACATGCTGAAAGCAGATGCGCAAAATGGCATGTCAAGTTTTTCGCATCTTGTAAAACCAGAAGAAGTAGATCAAGACTTTATTAAGGATTCTTTGCTGTGTTACGCAGTTAAAGCATATACTGATGTTGATTCAAACGAAAATCAGCAAGTTGTATATGGCTTGGAAAAGGCTCTTGTCGCAGCGAAGTCCAACGCAGATCCGAAGCGCAGGGCTGACGAAGAAGCAGAAATTAAACTTCGTCAAGTTGCTGACCAAGCTCGAATAAAGAAGGAGCGAGACGACAAAGAGAGGTTTTTGAACCCAAAAAACAATTCGGCTAAGGTGGGCGAGTTTCAAGTCACCGCCAATGGCTGCTCAGCAACCCAAAAAATCGTTACTGCAAATCCATTTTTTGAACCTAAGCCCTGGCCTGAGTCTAAGTTTTTGGTTGTGGATATAAGTTATAAGAATGTTTCGACCGCAAGCAGGTATCTTCCGCCCGGAAATATAGTCATTAGCAAGAATGGCACGGATTATAAGTTCGACAAATTTGAAGTGATTCCGGAAAATGGCTACGGCATTCGTCCAGAACCGCTAAATCCGTTAGTTACATATCGGACAAAGCTTGTATACCGAATTCCTAATGATTTGGCGGGTAAAATCGTCTGGCAGGCTAATGGCGGTGCCAGCAATGTAACGCTGCTGTGTGGTTCAATCTAATCTGATATTGATTAGATCTGCCGCTAATGTTCACTTGTCTTTTCTCTTTCAGGTGGACATTAGCTTCGGCGGATTTCATTAGTGTTTCGCTTCCTATATACAAGAATATGGGGGCGATATAACCAGATCGAATCGAGTCACTGTGTCATTGGTACAAACCGTTCCATGGTAGTCATCATTGATCGATATTCGATTCACCGCCTGTTTTGGTTTCAGTCTTGAGTTCGAATATCGTTTATGAGGCTCGCCAGTTCCGAAGTCCTTGCTTCTAGCTTTGCAAAGATAACTCAGATGGTAAAAAGCGGTGCTAAGTTGTTCGTGATTAAACCTATTGACTACGTGATGTCCGGAAGGTCTCACAGAGCCGCCTGTGAGCTCTTCCCAGCGATTATAAATCAATTTCCATAGAAGGGTTGGGGTGTCGCCGTAAAACGTCCCTAAACGGACTGTAGAGCTTACGCCGATATAGCAATGGTAATGGGCATTATTGGATTCGCCGATTTCTCTAGTCCAACCCTGTATTACTTTATCCTGATAGTTCCAATTCCTACTCCCTAAGTCCTGCCTTATTTGCTTAAAAAATTTGGAAGCTACTTGGTTGCCTGCTAATGCAGTCATAAATTCCGTAACTGGCAGGTGAAGATCGAAGCGTAACAGCTGTACTCTGGAATGATGCGTCAACAGCACTTTTATCTGCCCAAGTATCGGTTTGAGCATGTTCGGATACACCCCGAGATTTTTGTATTTCCCAGTGTTTATCGGAAGGCCTTCGTATGTTGAAGCAACTGTTATGGGCTTTGTGGTTTGTTTGTTCTTGGTATTTTTCAATTGTCAGTATCCGTGCGATTGGTATTTTTCCTTTGCTTCATGATTTTAGGTATCTTTGGATATTACTATAATAGCAATCGTCCACCCTTGCGAAGGGCAGGCAATGTATGGTCTGTAGTAAATCTGATTGCCGAAGAAACAAGATGAAAGGTGTAAGAATCTTACCACCCTCTAAGGACCTTCTAAACAGTTTCGCCCGGTTCTAATTTGATGCAATAAAATATTTTCAATGCGAGCGGAAAACAGACGGTACGAGTTCCTTTGGTCGCGTGGGATAGATACGTAGAAGCACGGTATCGGATTTATAAAAGTGTAAGAGGTCGCTCTGATGTCGATGCGGGGCTGTACAAATATACAGCGTTTTGATTTTAGAATAATATTTTCGATATAGCCAATGCCATGCTAATGCCGATCGAATTCTTAGAGGTTGTACCTTCCCCCTAAATAGGCTGCTGAAGTGGGTCTAATCGTTATTCAAGATGTTTTGATTCGGGGAATCTTAGCAATTGCACGAAATTTTTGTTTAGCGGAGGCGCCTTGGTTGTACACGTCAAATGTAACGGTGCCTGTTTCATGTCCGACTAGCTCAGCGATTAATGTTCCTGTTACATCTGCTCGAACTAATTGAGTAATAGCAGTTTTACGGATGCTGTGGAATACATGCTGTGATCCAAATCCTTGAACTGTTTTCAACCTACCAAACGCTTTTCCCAAAGCGTCCGAACGTATGTCGTATTTGTTGTGGCTGCTAGTTTGTAAAAGATATCCGTCTTTCGAATTTTCTGTGAGGCGCTTAACCACGCTTTTTAATGCAGGGTGTATCGGAACGACACGAATTCCTGCTTTCGTCTTGCTCTCGACGATATTGAAGCTATGAACACCATCTACGGTTATGATGTGTTCGACACGTAACCGGCATAATTCTTCAATTCTTGCGCCAGTATACGTACCCATTAGAATCAAGTCTGCCAGTGTCGTTTGCCCATCATTTAAAGCTGCCGCGTGAAGTTTTGCCAAGTCATCTAATGTGAAATCTTTTCGCTCGGTGTCGCTGCGTATCTTGCCTCGCACCTGCGGCAAATCATGATTGTCGAATGGACTGGTTTTGTCTTTATAGCTCTCGCGCCAGCGAATGTCGTGTTTCATTGCCCACTTCCAGAACACACTCCCAGCAAGTCGATACTGGTTGAGTGTTTTTGTGGATAAGCTTAATGAATCGAGCCATGCAGATACTGCATCGAAGTCTAGCGGTCGTTGGTGCAACGCCAAAAAATCAGACAGGCTGGTTAATCTCATTTCCTGCATCGCGATGTTTTTTGGTTCTGCACCACGACTCTCACGGTAAGCTCGAAATGCTTTAAGCGTTGACTTCGTTATTGGTGATTTCGATTTTATGCTCGCAGGGTCCATCACCAATGTGGTCATTTCTACACGGTCGTCGGGTGACAGTGTGTACAAACTTTCATGTAACCCAGGCAGAGCAGCTTTAAGCGCATGTGCAAATTGATCCTGAAACTGCAAGGCTCCCGACAACCCATCACGGTCCCGCATTTGACGGGATATTTTTACAAGCGAAATTATACGATCTAAAAACTCAGGATGATCGTTAAACACTTGCATCATATCGACGCCTTTGGGTGGCGAATGAATGACATTATCTTCGCCGATCAGTGCGCGGCGCTGATTCGTTCTATACGTTTCGATCCGATCCAATGTGGTTGCGAATTGTTCTTGCCATTCTTCGGGCAACTTTTTGCTATTTCGTACGTCCTGAATCTGTTTTTTCCAAAAGGAAAGGACAGGCAGACGCTTGACCATAGCTTCGGAGCGCAGACCGGTCTTCAGTGATTGAGACAGAATTTTCTTGCCACCAAATGCGACCTGTACGTCTTTCGGGATGGCGAGGCGAACGTGATATGTCCCGCCTTGCAGTTCTAAATTGTTAGCCACATTGTCCTTCTGGATTCAGGATTGTACGTAGCGTTTATACGTAAAAAGCGATTCTAGGGCAAGATGTACACGGTTTTCTGGGGGTTTTGCGTTTGAATGGCGATTCCCTATCTCTCCGCCATTATTGAATAAGACTAAGCCCCTGAAATTGTTAAAGATTTCAGGGGTTTTTTCGTTTCTGGCGTTTCGTTTAGGGCAAATTTGCCGACTGTTTCGCCGGCGAGCGGTACGACTTACTCGCGAAACACAGGTGATATCGCTCTTTGCTATCGAACCTGAACTCTCGCCTGGATCACCCACAATCCCAGCAACGTCAGAGCAGCAAAGCCGCCACCCATCAAGAACGTGCCTTGGAAGCCTACCGTGTCCCACAGCGCTCCAGCGATGACGCTGGCCAGCAGCAAGGCCAACCCGGTCAACAGGTTGAACATGCCAAATGCCGTCCCGCGCAGTTCAGCCGGCGCGCAATCGGCGATCAGGGCGGCGAATATCCCTTGGGTAAACCCCATGTGCAGCCCCCATAGAACGACGCCGACGACCAGGCCTCCGATACCCGGCGCGAACGCCAGCGTCAGGTCGGCAGCAATCAGCAATATCAGACCTGCGCCGAGCACCGCCACGCGGCTGACACGATCAGACAAGGCCCCGGCGGGATAGGCTGACAGTGAGTACGCCACCCCCATCAGGACAAGCACCGCTGGCGCCCACATCGGCGCGAGCCCGACGGCCTGGCCGCGCAATATCAGAAAGGCTTCGCTGAAACGCGCCAGGGTGAACACTGCAGCGACACCCACCACCCACCAGTAACCAGCGCCCAGTCGGGCTAATTCCCGTCGGCTCAAAGGCGCACGCACCCGGTACGTCCCTTCCACTGCTTTGGGTTCATGAACGAACACCAGCAGCACCGCGACGGCAAGGAAGGCCGGGATGACGGCCACCCAGAACACGGTCTGGAAGTGGTTCGCGGTTAGCCACATCAACCCGATCGCCAGCAACGGCCCCAGGAATGCACCAACGGTATCCAGCGTTTGCCGCAGGCCGAAAGCTGCGCCCCGTATCGCGGGCGGCGTGATATCGGCCACCAACGCATCGCGCGGGGCGCCGCGAATACCTTTGCCAATGCGGTCGATAAAGCGAGCCCCGATCAGCCAGTCCAGCGAGCCCGCCAAAGGAAAGATCGGTTTGGACAGTGCCGCCAACCCATAGCCCAACGCCGCGAGCAGTTTGCGCTTGCCCAATCGATCGCTGAGTGCCCCGGAGAATACCTTGGTGATCGAGGCCGTAGCCTCGGCTATGCCTTCGATGAGACCCACCGCCAAAACGGAGGTCCCCAGTACGGTGACCATGTAGAGCGGCAACAATGCATGGATCATCTCTGAGGAGATGTCCATCAGCATCGAGACGAAGCCCAGCGCCCAGATGCCGCCAGGCATGGTGCGCCAAACGTTGCCGGTTGACGTTTTCTTGATTGGCGCAGTAACCGAAGTGCCATCTGACTTGTCGGTGGTTTTCATCATGAGCCTCGAAATCCTTGTTTGGCACAGGCCTCTAGCGCCTCGCACCCCCGCAGCCGCGTTGCCGCTACCTCCGCCAAGATACGCTGTATCGATGAGTGATTTCGATCAAACAGATTGCGCCGATCCCACATCAGTTTGTTCTGGCTTACGGTGTAACCCTGGTCATTAGCTATCATGCAATACAGGGCAAATCACCGGATGACGGGGGAATGCATGAACAGATGGCGACGGATTTGGGTGTTTGTGAAGCTGGTGGCAGCATTTGCGGCATGCCTGGCTGTTGCTGTTCAGGCTTTCAGCTACATGTTGGAAAGCCCCGATGCAGCGCAGATGCACCCTTTGAGCATTTTGGTGGTTGGACTGATCTTTGGCTTCGTCACCTATGGAATCCTTTCACTGATTGAAAGGATTGTGCGGGTTTTCCTGCCCCATCCTGCCCCAGTCACCACCACGGTAGCGGCTCAACCTCAAACCGACCTTGAGGAAGATGCCGTGGTGATGGAAGAACAGCCTTTGACCCTGTCAGCTGACGATTCAACTCAGCAGAAAAATCACTGAACAGTCTGTAAGGCATGTATTACCGGGCGATCACCAACGGCTTGAATCAGCGTTTTTGCGTCGGACCAGATAGCATCGCAGCGTAAGAAAAATATGCCTCTTCAAGGGAAAAGTTACTCAGCGCAGTCACCCAATTTACCGCCCCCCGAATCTGTTGGTCGTCCCGCCAATCAAGGCTGAATCTGCGAAACATCCCCTGACATTGAAAGACCCTGCTGCAAAAAAACCTCATCTACTCTCGTTTCGCAGATCACTGATCTGCCGTCATCAGCAATCGCAAGGAGCGAGCAATGTATTTCGAGATTTACAGGCAAACCCGTGGCATCGCACAGACCGGCAAAGGTCAATGGCGGTGGCGTTTGAGGGCGGGTAACCATGAAACGATTGCCAGTGGGGAGGCTTACGTCAACAAGTCTGATTGTGTGCATGCCATCAGTTTGATCAAAGGGACCCATGATCAGACCCCGGTCAAGGAAATCTAGGCTTCAGGTGGTGAAGCTGCTCAGCCAGAGCAGCTTCGTTTCAACGGGCGGTCTCATGGTTATGAGTGCCGCTGCCGGATTGCGGATTAAACACAAACTGCTTGAGTCGCATAGACGCCGATTGCGACAGCTACCTAAACTGTCATCAGATTTGGGAGCGGGGTCAGTGGATGAATCGTAACGAACTACGCAAGGCCGACATCAACCTGATGGTGGTGTTTGAAACGCTGATGCTCGAACGCAACGTCACCCGGGTGGCTGAAAAGTTGTTTCTCGGCCAGCCGACCATCAGTTCGGCGCTCAATCGCTTGCGCACGATGTTCAACGACCCGCTGTTCATTCGCGTCGGCCATCGCATGGAGCCGACGGCACGGGCCGAGGAGATTATTCTGCACCTGTCGCCGGCGTTGGATTCGTTGTCGGTGGCATTGAG
>Ga0207655_1002927_pt1 | contig 13132 bp, 10 predicted proteins | sample KBSM44metaG_FD_184398 | JGI IMG/M metagenome (GOLD analysis project Ga0207655, IMG submission 184398) | Miscanthus rhizosphere microbial communities from Kellogg Biological Station, Michigan, USA - KBS M4-4 metaG (SPAdes) (version 2) | ecosystem: Host-associated > Plants > Roots > Rhizosphere >...
CGTTGCCGGTGGTGCTCAACTGGGTGCTGAACCGAGTGCTGCATCGCAGTCGCTCGGTGCTCGGCCAATGGTTTCTCGCCGACTGCCGTCAGCAACTGCCGGCCCTGAGCCTGGCGCTGATGGCGCTGTTGTTGGCACTGGCGGCGAACATTGGCGCGGGCAGCATGACGGCCGGTTTTCGTCAGACCTTCAGCGATTGGCTGGAACAACGCCTGACCGCCGAACTCTACGTTAATCCGCAAAATCCGGCCCAGGCCAGAGAGCTGCAAACCTGGCTCGATCAGCAACCCGGACTCACGGCGGTGCTGCCCAACTGGCAAGTGTCGATCCAGTTGCAAGGCTGGCCGGCGGATGTCTTCGGCGTGATCGATCACCCGACGTATCGCCAGCATTGGCCGCTGCTGGAAGCCTTGGGCGACAACCCGTGGGACCGACTGGCCAAGGACGATGCGCTGATGCTCAGCGAACAACTGGCCCGTCGGCTGAAGGTGCGCCTTGGCGATCACCTGACGATCCCCACACCCAATGGCGCCTGGTCGCCACGGATCGTCGGTATCTACGCCGACTACGGCAATCCCAAGGGCCACCTGCTGGTCAACATCAACCATCTGCTGCGCGGCTGGCCGCAGCTGACACCCAGCCGTTTCAACCTGCGCATCGACCCGACGTTGATCCCTGATTTCCTGACCGCGCTGCAAACCCGCTTCACGCTGGAGGACAGCCGCATCGTCGATCAGGCCCGGCTCAAGGGTTGGTCCACGCAAGTGTTCGAACGCACCTTTGCCGCGACCGCCGCGCTCAATAGCCTGACCCTCTGCGTGGCGGGCGTGGCGCTGTTCATCAGCCTGTTGACGCAAAGTCAGAGCCGCCTCGGGCAACTCGCCCCCCTGTGGGCTCTGGGTGTGACTCGCCGGCAACTGATGCTGCTCAATCTCGGACAGACCTGGTTGCTGGCGGTGCTGACCCTGGTGCTGGCGTTGCCGTTGGGGATCGCGTTGGCGTGGTGCCTGGACACGGTGATCAACGTCCAGGCCTTCGGTTGGCGCTTGCCGCTGCGGGTGTTTCCGATGCAGCTGTTGCAGTTGATGGGGCTGGCGCTGCTGGCGACTTTACTGGCGTCGGCGTGGCCGCTGTATTCGCTGTACCGCACGCAACCGGCGGATCTGCTGAGGATGTTTGCTCATGAAGATTAAGGTCGGCGTGTTGCTATTGGCGTTATTGAGCGGGTGCGATAACTCGGCGCCGGTTGAGAAAGGCTTCGCCGGGCTGGGTCATCAGGCCACCGCGTTCACGCCGGTGGTGCCCGGTCGAGTGTTCAGCTTTCCGGCGGATCACGCTCCTCATGACGGTTTTCGCATTGAATGGTGGTACGTCACCGCCAATCTCAAGGACGATCAGGGACGCGAGTTCGGCGCCCAATGGACATTGTTTCGCAGCGCCTTGAAAGCGACGCCCGAAGTGGCCGGCTGGGGTAATCAAATTATCTGGCTTGGCCACGCGGCCGTGACATCGGCGACCGTGCATCACGCCGCCGAGCGTTACGCCCGTGGTGGCGTTGGTCAGGCTGGCGTGAGTCTCGAACCGTTCAACGCGTGGATCGATGATTGGCGTTTCAGCAGTCAGGGCTCCGAGCCTATGGTGCAGCTTCAACTCAGCGCCCGGGACAAGGATTTTGGTTATCAACTGCGGCTGACATCCACACGTCCCTTGGTGCTTCAGGGCGACAAAGGCTTCAGCCAGAAATCCGAACAGGGGCAGGCGTCGTACTACTACAGTCAGCCGTTTTTTCAGGCCAGCGGCACGCTGGAAATCGACGGCAAAACATATCAAGTCAGCGGCCCGGCCTGGCTCGACCGCGAGTGGAGCAGCCAACCCCTGACCGCCAACCAGACCGGCTGGGACTGGTTTTCCCTGCACCTGGACAGCGGCGAACAGGTGATGCTCTACCGCATGCGGCAAAAGGACGGCGCGCCTTACCTCACCGGCACCTGGATCGACGCTCAAGGCCAGACGCAGTTGCTGCACGCCGCCGACATCAGCCTCACACCGCAAGACACCGCCAAAGTCGCCGGACGTTTGATGCCGGTGCGCTGGTCGATCAAAATCCCCGACAAACACCTCGACATCACGATCAGCGCGCTCAACCCCAACGCGTGGATGGCTTTGCGCATTCCCTATTGGGAAGGCCCCGTGCAATTCAGCGGCGGGACGGGCTACCTCGAAATGACCGGCTACTAACCCCCTGTAGCAGCTGTCGAGTGAAACGAGGCTGCGATCCTTTGACCCTCCTTCTCACCAAATCCCCCGGAACTCCAAACGGTGCGCAAGCCTCTACCGTTAGAACGCCTCGCAGGAGCTCACTCATGAGCGAAGACCTAAAACCCCCCGACCTCGATGCCTGGCAGCGCCTGTTCGAAGACAAGGCCTACTGGCAACAATCCCCCGACGCCCATTACGCCGAACTGCTGCGGGTGGCCGACGACTTGCTGGGGCAGGGCGCCATTGACCTGGAACAGTGGCAAGCCTTGAAGGCCCAGGCCGATCAATCCCATAAAGATTCGCCTGCCGTGAACGTCGCCCAGGAAGTCGACGATCCCGAGGCTTGAGGAGCGCTCCAAGAAATTTCGAACACTCCCTGATCAGCGTCTATGCTCATTTGCGCAGAGGGCGCTGGGCGGTGGTTCAGCGCTCGTTGCTGCCTCCAATTCACAGGGAATGTACCGCTTATGAAACTTCACACACTGACCAAAGCCATCACCCTCGCAACGCTGCTGTCTGCTGCCAGCCTTAGCGCCATGGCTGCGGACATCCCGCTGTCTGCCGTTGTGGAGGCGGATCAGGTCACCACCAAAGTTGTCTCGGTCGATGCTGCCAACCATCAGGTCGTTCTTGAAGGGCCGGAAGGTCGTCAGGTCCATGTGCAATTGACCGAAAAGGCCAAAAACCTCAAAGCTCTGAAAGTCGGCGATCAAGTTAACGTCAAGGTTACCCGCTCCGTCGCTGCCTACCTCGACACCGATGTCGACAAGGGCCTGCCAGGCACCGTCGAACGCGCTGGCGAAGTCCGCGCAGCCCCCGGCAGCGACAACCCGGGCGGCGAAGCCTACCGTCAGGTGCAGGTCCAACTGAAAATCACCAAAATCGACCTGAAGAAAAACCGGGTAACCTTCGAAAACCCCGCCGGCCAGTCCAAGACCGTTGACGTCGTAAGGCCCGAAGTTCAAGCGAAATTGAAAGACCTGAAAGTTGGACAGAGTGTCGTCGTGACCTATACCGACATATTGACAGTGACCAGCAAGCACTGAAGTTGAGTATTAGCTCTATATATTGATTGTTCTTGTACAACTTTTCTGTATAAGAACAATCAGTTTTAATGGTCTAACTGGTGAGTTTGCGGGTTTGTAAAATAGTATTTGGGCCGACATTTAATCAAATGTTGTTTCGATAAATTTCATGTTCATATACGCGGACATATTCGAAGACTTCAATTAAAATACTTCCCGTTCGCCCAGTGTCAGGGCTCTTTACCGGTGCATGGATTGCCAGGCCATTACACTGGGCGAACACCTTATCGACGTGCGACACACACCTGCAGCAATACGTTAAGATGCGCGGCATTTTGCAGATCAAGGAAGAAAACGGCAGCCGCCGTTCTGACACGGATGAAACCACTCTCCCTTTACCACCCGGCGCTCTACTGGCTCCGCGTGTGGCAAAAAAGACTGTTCCGGCACTTGGCGTGGCGCTTCTCCCGCAAGCAATACGCTGTTTCGCTGAACACCGTTTCCCGCTTGCCATTTCGCTACCTCAAGCACACCTCCAAACTGATCCGCAAACTCGGCAACTCCGATCTTGCCCTGCAACACAACAAAGTCATCAACCTGAAACTGGCCGTCGATTCGATGGACGGCGTCATCATCGGCCCAGGCGAGTACTTTTCATTCTGCCGCCTCGTGGGCCGACCCACCCGCAAACGCGGTTATGTCGAAGGCATGGAGCTGTCATTTGGTGAAGCACGCAGCGGCATCGGCGGCGGGATCTGCCAACTGAGCAACCTGATTCACTGGATGGCGATTCACTCGCCGCTGGTCGTGGTTGAACGGTCGAACCACAGCTTCGATCCCTTTCCTGACGAAGGGCGAGTTCTGCCATTCGGGTCCGGGGCTGCGATCTTCTACAACTACATTGACCTGGTATTGCATAACCCGACTAATCGCCATTTTCAGTTGAAGCTCAATGTCGCCGAGCAACAGTTGGAAGGGGAGTTGTTGTGCGATCAGGCGAGAGAGTTTCGATATCACGTTTATCAACTCGGGCATCGGTTTGTGCGGGACGGTGGGCGGGTTTTTCGCGAGAACGAGATATGGCGGGAGATCAGGAGCAAGGGGCAGGAGAGTCAGGTGTTGAAGAGTGAGCGGCTTTATAAGAATCGGGTGGTGGTTAAGTATGAGGTTGAGGAAGGGTTGCTGACTTGAAATGCATAAAAAACGGGCGATCGTTAGATCGCCCGTACCTGTAATCGTCGGTCGACTACGTACAACTGGTGTGAACCTTCGAGTTCACCGGCCAGGTCAGTGGTGAGCATGTTTGATTTCGCGCCACCTCTGTGAGGTGGGGAGATCGGCCAGATGATTCCTAGATTTATTTTCAGCGGGATTTGCAGTCGAAAGAAGAGAGAGTTATTTTCGAGTGTGTAGAAAAAATCTGACAACTTTATATGAAGTCTAAGTATAAAAAAAGGGGGCGGATTTATTTTCGTGGTTACATAGAAAATAAATCAGTCCCCTTTGTTTTTATTTTCCCTTAAAGAGCCTCTAGTTCGATGGTGCAGCCGTTTCTTTTTAATTTTTGAATTTCTTGATCGAAAGAGTAATTTGGTAGATTTTTGTTCTTTCTGTCGTAATCTTTTCTTAAGAGTCTAAATAGGCGGCCTATGTTTTCTTTGTCTTTTGTCTCGAGGCTCTCAATAAGGTCGTAGTTGTCGGTCGATAAAAATTGAAACATGTCTCTTGCAATGTAAAAGGCTGCTATGTTGGAAAATAGCCCCTCAGCATCTTCGTAGTTTTCATCCAGGCATTGAACGTATTCTTGAAATAAAGTTGTCAGTAAGCTCTGCGCCGTGTTTTGGGTTTTTAGTACGCCGCACATCTCCTGCCAGTTGCTTATGTATAGATGGTCGCCCCATTCGGATCCCTTGGCGAAATAGATGCCATCTCCTTTGAAAAAATCGGAAATTTCATGCTGATTTAAGGCGATTTCAAACGTGGTTTTCATTGGGGATTTTCCCAGTAGGCAAAGTTTTTCAACAGCGCTCCCAAGCCACTATCCATGGGGTGATGCTTTCAGATCCGATCAGCGCTGCTTCTTTGTTCCGCGTTTGATGACTAAAGTGGGACTAACTAAAAGGGCGGGTTTATTTTTGTGAGTGCGTAGAAATTAATCTGTCCCCCCTTAATCTCATTTAATCCGCACTCGTAATGCCTTGTGGCGTTCGATTTTTTATGGTCACAGGTTTCTGAAATTTTTTGGTCCGCCATCATTGGCAAGCTTTGTTATGCGTCGATTGTAAGTTTCAATATCCTGTGCATTATTGATTTTATAAATTTCTTGATGCGGAAATTCCATACAATTGGAAATTATTTGTTTTTCGTTGTGTGATAGGTCGCGAATTAGATCAAACCCGTTTTCAGATAAGGTTGGAATCTTTTTTCGCATGTAGTAGTAGCAGCCTATGTTTTCTAGAAGATCGTTTGCATCCACTATACTGTTTGTGATGGTTTTTAGGTATTTTTCGAATGCGTTTTTCAGGGTTGCAACTGGATTTTTTTGTGTTTTTAGAAACCCACAAAGACCTTGCCAATTAATGACGTGAAGCTGGGTTCCCCAGTCGGGGGCTTTCGTAAAGTAAATGCCACTACCTCTGAAGTATTCCGGGAATTCATCTCTGTTTAGCGCTTTTTCAAAATTGCTGATCATTGAAGTTGCTCCCAGGCATCAAATTGGCTCAACTCAAAAGGGACTATTTAATGGAATTTGGGGATAGCGTATCAATGACTGCAATTTGCTCCGCCATCTGCAACAATTCCTTAACTTCGCCGGCAGAATAGCCTTCCAATTGCACTACCTGTTTATCCTTTAGTGTGATAATGACTTTTCGGCTGGAGCGAACTTTGAGCCAAGCTACAATTATGGTAGCCATTGATCCCGCTATGGCGGCTGTCTGACCAAGAACAATCATGGTACCCGATGCCATTACAGAGCCATAAGCCGGATACAGCTTCTCATAGGAAACATCAGCATCGTTAAGTAGCTGCAAGAAGGATACTTCGCTGTTTTTAAACAATGCTACACGCACTATACTGCCCCCCAACTATCTGGCGTGGTGTATGCAAAACCGGATCACGGGATTGCACGACTTTTTTCGCTACTCCTCCTATTCACTCCACGAGTTAACAAAATCATCAAAATCACTAGCAATAAAGTAAGTACTGCTTGAGTTTGGATCGAAAATCTCAACAGTAATGGAGGGCGTTTTGAAATTCAGGCAAACCAGGTAACCACCTGCATCCCTTGCTATAGGGACCATTCCTTTGGGAAGCCCCGGAGGTTTTCCTGCCCCTAAGTACCATGAGATGGTATATGGGGTCACATCAGGCGAGAACGAAAAGAACTCGCTTATGCAAGTCCCTTCGTCGCCATATGAAAATGCAGATACCTCTGGAGAGGCTTCGTCGGAATATGTGACCAAGTCCAAGTATGACTTTGGAAAGCTTACACCAAGTAGTTTTTGTACTTGGGAAATCGTATTGCTATCAACTGAGGAACCTTGTTCAATCCCAAAAGAGCTCCAGTCAAATTTCATTTCAGACCTCCGTAATTATTTTTTTCCATCTGCAAAGCCCCCTTTGTTTCCAGGATGGAACAGCTTCTGCCAAAGAGCATTCCATTGAGGGCCTTTCGATTGTTCATGTTGATAGCGCCATACCAGTTGGAGTGTATCCGTTCCTGGTACGTGATGCCATGTGACTTCTTTACCAGGGCTAATACCTTTGGTAGGTATCTTGGTGCCCTTTACACGCCTGAATCCTGGCACCATGGTTTCCATGATTTTATTAAAGTCTGCATCGGTGTTGGCTGATTTTAAAAGGCTTTCGTTTGCAACCTTAAAATGTTCTGCGCGGTTTGGAACGGCTAGAACATCCGGGCCAATTTTGGCCTCGTACAAAACGCTATAAGCATGAGGGTCCAATGGCGTTGCCATACCACTTAAGGCTTCGTTGCGGTTTACCGTGGGCGGATCCTCCGCCCCATTAATACTTGGCTTACACCCTGGAGCCCCTGGGCACTGATCCAACCCCAACGGATCCACCCAACTCGTTGGGTTATGTACGTATTGGTAGTTGTTCAACCCACCTGCCAGCTTGATCGGATCCGGCGTCAGAAACCGCCCAGTGCCCGGATTGTAATAACGATGCCGGTTGTAGTGCAGCCCAGTTTCCGCATCGAAGTACTGGCCCTGGAAGCGCAGCGGGTTGTCGATTTCAGCGACATCCAGCGTAGCGAGGTTGCCGTAGGCGCGGTATTTCGCCGACCACATGATCTCGCCGCTGTAGTCGGTGAGTTCCTGCGGGGTGCCGAGGTGGTCGAGTTGATAGTAGAACGGCGTGGCTTTCAGCGGACCTTCGCCATCGAGCATCGCCAATGGGCGGAAGCTACCCGGTTCGTAGATGTAGCTGCGATAGCGGTTGTGAGCGCTTTCGGCGATGAGGCGTTCGCCCTGCCACAGAAATTCTGTGGTGTGGCCGTCAACGGTTTTGGCGATACGGCGGCCAAAGGCGTCGTACTGGTAGCTCGCGACGCTGCCGCCGGGCAGGGTCACTCCAATCAGGCGATGCTGGCAGTCGTAGCGGTACTCGGTAACTAGTTTCTGTCCGACGCCGCGACGTTCGCGGATCAGGTTGCCGTGGGCGTCGTAGTCGTAGTGGCGGTCGCCTTGCATCAGCAGGCGGTTGCCTTTGACATTGACCAGGTTCGCAGTCGGCTGGTCGCTTTGGCCGAGGAGGTTGCCCGCGGGGTCGTGAGCGAAGCTTTCCGGGGTGGTGCCACGAACATTGATCAAGCGGTCAAGCGGATCGTAGTGGTAGCTGCGGTTTCCTTTGCGACTGTCGTCGATTCCGGCGAGGTTGCCGTTAGCATCGTAGGCGTAGCGGCGCTGGAATAGGTAGTGTTCTTGCTGGCTGACGCTGTGGGCTTGCAGGCGACCTTGTTCGTCGTACTGGTATTGGCTGAGCAACAAGCCTTGCTGACGCTGCTGTTCACGCCCGGCACTGAACTTGTGCGTGGTCAGGCGGGAGCCATTGAGGTCGATGCTGCTCAGACGGCCACCGGTTTGGTGGCGGTAGTCGAGTGCGCTGCCGTCGGGGAGGCGGAAATGGCTCAACTGGCCGAGGGTGTCGTACTCATAACGCAAGGTGCCCCAGCCCTGGTGTTCGGTGATCAGGCGGTCTTGACGGTCGTACTCGTAGGCGAGCGGCCATTGGCCGTCGTCGACGTTGACCAAACGGCCGAGGGCGTCGTAGCTGTAGTGAATTTCCTGGCCGTCGGCCAAGGTTTTCACCTGCAGACGGCCAGCGGCGTCGCGCTGGTACTCCGTGACCAGCTCACTACCGTCGTCGCCGAATTCGGTTTTCTTCAGCAGTTGGCCGTTGAGGTCGTACTCATAGGCAGTACGGCGACCGTCGAACCCGATTTCCTGCTGGATTAGGCCGTTTGGGTAGTAATCGAGGTGGTACTGCTCGCCACGTTCGTTTTCGATGTCGCTGAGCAATAGGCGCGCGTTGTCGTAGTGGTAGCGCAGTTGGCTGCCGTCTGGATTGATACGACGGCTGACCAAGTGCAGGCCGTCGGCGTATTCGTAGCGGGTGACGCGGCCCAGTTCATCGCATTCAGCAGTGACTTTGCTATAGGCGTTATAGGTGAAGGTGCGTGTAGCACCACCAGGTAGGGTGATTTGCGCGAGGCGGTTGGCAGCGTCCCATTGGTAGTGAGTGATCGCGCTGCTTTCTTCCTGACGAGTGATCAGCCGACCCAAGGTGTCGTAGCGGTATTTGCGTTGGCCGCCATCCGGTAGCTGTTCTTCGAGCAGTTGGCCAAGGTTGTTCCAGCCCAGTTGATGGCGGCTACCGTCGGGGTGGCGGATCTCCAGCAGACGGCCCTGGCGGTTGTAGCTGTAGTGGGTTGAGTTGCCATTCGGGTCGACTTGTTCGGTGATGTCGCCCTGATCGTTGCGCCAGTATGTCCACTTTGCCGGGCCGCGGTTTACCACACGGACAAACCCGCGGTAGTACTCGTAAGTGGTCGGGGTGTCTTCCGGTGGAATGACCGTGACCAGTCGGCCGGCGTCGTTGTACTGGTATTCGGTGACTGCACCGAGTGGGTCTTTTTCGGCGATCAGGCGACCTTTGTCATCATAGGCCTTGAGGTGTTCCGCACCGTCCGGATCGACTTTGGCGACCAGTCGAGCCTTATCGTCGTGGGTGTAGACCTCTTCGCTGCCGTCAGCGTTGGTAACCGTGACGCTGCCTTTGTCATCCCAGGCGTAATGCGCGTCCATCTGCGAGAAGCTTGCCCAGTGATGGATGCAGCGCGCCGATTTACCTTCTTTTTCCCATTCCCAGTAGAAACTGGCGCCCCCGGCCAGTTGACGCTCGAGAATGACGTTTTGGTCGTTGTAGGCATAACGCTCGGCTTCACCGGCAGCGTTTTTGGCTTCGATCAAGCGGCGCTGGGCATCGTAGCCATAGGTGACCAACGTCTGGATGGTGCTCCAGGCATCTTCCAGATTGTCTGCCGGGCTGAACTGCTGATAGTCGATGGCGACGATGTGTTTTCGATCGTAACGCACGAGGAGGGCGCGACCGGCACCGTTATCGACACGTTTGATTCGACCGTGGATGTCACGGGTAATGTGCAGCCGGTTGTCATAGTCGTCGCTGATAGCGATCAGCGTGGCGCCATTACTGTTGTAGCGGAAGTGGTAGAACCGCGTGCGTTCGTCGGCTTGGGTGAGGATCAGCTCGGAAGGATCGTCACCGATGAAGATTGCAGCTTCTGACAGGCTGTTGGTGATTGCTGGTCGCTGCACAGTGGGCAACGGAAACGTGGTAACGCGGTTTTCGTGGTCGGTCCAGATCACTTCGCCGTCGTTGACGTCGACGCGTTGCGCCAAGGCGTGGCTCCAGCCGTAACCGAGACCGCAATCGATTTCTGCGGCGCTGGTGCGATAGAGGCGCGTCCAGCTGAACGGTAGCAGACCGCCGAGTTCGCCGTCGGTCAGGGTCAGCAGCTCTTCTCCCGTGACCATGGAAACCGGGCAGTTGTTGGTGCAGGTATTCTTGGCGCAGGCGGCACTTTTGTCGTCCGGTGTTTTCGACTGAGTAGAAACGTCGTCGACCTTCTCCTTTGGCTGAAGGCTGGTTTGTTGCTCTGCCTTTTTACGAGGAAACGAAGAAGCGTCTTTCACTTCCTGCTTCGGTGTATCCGTTGTTTTCGGTACCTGACTTTTAGAACCATTGGCGGCGGCCTCGTCGATTTTGAGTGCCGCCGTTTTAGCCGGCTTCATTGGCACATTCTTGGCACTGGCAATCAATGGCTTCGACACTTCGGCGTGGGCTGGCAGGCTGTGTTTGCCGCTCAACGTCAATAGCTTCGCGGCCAGCTCTTCGAGGTATTTGATCGCCGTACCGGTCTTGACCGTGGACAGGGTTTTGGTCCCCACTCGCACTGCGATCCCCATACCACCAGTCAGGCAAATGCCCAGCACCACGTTGATCAGGAACTCCGACGCAATGGCTGTCACTACGTCGACGACGACCTGCGGCGGCAACATGCCGACCCAAGCCACGATCGCCGAGATGTAGATGAACATCAGCGGTTCGTCACTAAGGATCAACAGGCCTGACGCAAGCGATTCCTTGGATGCGGCATAAATCTTGTCGATCTCGGCGTCTGACAAGAAATCGCGGAGCCTTTCGAGGTTTTTCTTAACTTCAGGGTTCGCGAGAAGTTCGAACAGGCTTTTGATGTCATCCCACAGCCTGAGTAATGCTTTCTCCAAGCCATCCATCGCTTGTTTCACGAGGATGACGGAGCGGCCCATGCGATCAGCGGCGGAGTAGCTGGCCCACAGTGGCTGAAACTTGCCCGACCATTCACTTTGCAACCAACCATTGAGATTGCCGATCACGCCCTGGTAGGAGTCGTACAGCGCTTTGACATTGCTTTGGGATACGTTTGGGAAAAAGGTGATGCGGTACATCTGGCCTTTCTTGCAACGGTCGATAACCTTGATGCCGCTTGGGCCAATTGTTGTTTCAATGACAGGGCCAGTGACGTCATCGTAGAAGGTGCCTTTGGTGACAGGTTCCAGTTTCACTGGTGTGTTGCCGATCGGTACAAATCGCGCCGACTCGAACATGTGGATCAGTGTGAAGTCGCCTACCAGCGGGCAGGTGGCGTAGGTTTCAACCGGTCCCGTCTTGGTCTTTCGCTTGGTGAGGCTGACTTCATTGCCTACCTTGAAGGTCTGATCCACGTCCAACGCCCAACCGGTCCAGAAGCCGTCTGCCCAGTCCTTGTAGTCGCTCAGGCAATTCTTGAAGTCCTTGAGGATAAGGCTAACGTCAGGCGTCTTGGCGTCCAGGACTTGAAGGACCAATTTACCGATGGGATCAATCATGACGTGACTTCCTTTGTCAGCTCAGCAGCAAGACGCTCTGCCATATCTTCTGTATTGGATTGTTGGCGCACGAAGCGCTCGACCTTGTGGCGCAAGTTACTTTCGGGGAAGGCGAAGAACAGTTCCGGGCAGTCCTCTCCCAGCCACTGCATCAGGTTGTCGACGACGGTGGTGTGGTCTTTTTCGGCCAGCGTGTCGACTAACTTCTGCGGCACCTCCCACCACGGCCAGGCCTTGGCCGGTGGCACTCCCCTCGGTCCCACTTCCAGTGTCTGGCCATTGATCAGGTAGCGGTCGAACACCGGCAAAACTTCTCCCGCGCCAGCACCCAATCCTTCTAGAATCGGGTAAATATGCCGCCCATCCCAGAACCGAAAAAACACCTCGGTCCCATCGGGCATACGCACCTGAGTCAAACTGCGAAGATGTTCGAAGACCACATCCGGAGTGCTGATGGACACCGCCAGCCAGCCCCAATCCTGAGCGTCGGTTTCAGCAATCCACTGAAGGAAACCGGCGCTGGGTTTTAGCTCGGCGAGGTAGGGCATCACGGGCTGCCAATCGGCGTACGGCGTGCCGCTCCAGATCGAGATCAGTTCCGGTGCCATCTCCTGCTGGTAGAAGGCCTTCAGTGGCTCGGCATCGCTCGACGCACTGACAATCAAATAGAGACGTTCATTAGCCTGCAACGGCCGTTCAGCCAGCCAATCCTGCGGGGTCAAAAGATTAGATCGCACAAGCACCTGCCTTGCATTTTTCGCACTCTTCACAGAACGGCGCGTTGCGTTTGAGGGTGTTGATCTGCGCCGGGGTCAGGACTGCGCCGGCCTTGTCGGCGTCGGCCTGTTTCAGCACGCCGGGCATCAGTGGGGCGGCGCCGGTGCCGTTGCCCGGACTGCCACCCGAGTTCATGTTGATCACCGGGCCGCTGAGGGTGACGCCGCTGCCGTCGATCTTGATGAAGCTGCCGCCGCCCTTGAGGGTCAGTTCACTGCCGGCTTCGAGCACGACTTTCATGCCGCTGCTCAGGTGGATTTCCTGGCCGGCTTCGATGAATTGGCCGGTGCCGACTTTGATGTGCTGGTTGACGCCCACGGTGAGGTGGTCGTTGGCGCGGGTTTCGACTTTGCGGTCGGCGTAGACGGTGTGGTGTTCTTCGGCCTTGAATTCGCTGTAGCTGTTTTGCTCGACGGTGTCGTGGCGTTCGTTGCCGACGCGGATTTTCTGGTCGTGCTCGACGTTTTCGTCCCAGTCGCGCTGGGCGTGCAGGAAGATTTGTTCCTGGCCCTTTTTGTCTTCGATGCGCAGTTCGTTGTAACCGCCGCCACCGGGGGAGCTCAGGGTTTTGAAGGTGCTGCGGGTTTTGTTCGCCGGCAGGGCGTACGGGACGACGTT
>Ga0207655_1002938_pt1 | contig 13103 bp, 13 predicted proteins | sample KBSM44metaG_FD_184398 | JGI IMG/M metagenome (GOLD analysis project Ga0207655, IMG submission 184398) | Miscanthus rhizosphere microbial communities from Kellogg Biological Station, Michigan, USA - KBS M4-4 metaG (SPAdes) (version 2) | ecosystem: Host-associated > Plants > Roots > Rhizosphere >...
ATCAGCCTGCTGCACTTTCCGCAACCCATTGTGAAAATTTACTTGGAACACCTTTGGTATTTTCATCAAAGCCAAAGAACTTAACACCATCTTCAGTATCTGAATAAGCTGCCATGACTTTACCTGTTTTGGTATTGATCGCAATGACAGCCTTACTTGCACCCGCCCCACGTGGATCATAACCACTGCCTACCAGCCAATCACCTTGACGCTGCATTGCACTGGATACCACTAAAGCTGAAGTGATATTTGCATATGATTTACCAACTAATTGCTGAAAACGAGCTTTCCAAGGTGCTGCCTGTATAACGTCATGCGGGTGTTTACCATCTGGTTTCGCCATACCCGTTGTTGAAACAGGACGTGTACCGCACTTGCTTTTGATTTCTGACTCATAGCCGATATTACCAACTTCTTGTACATCGATAGTACGCCCAACCTTATCGGCACAGTCAGCCCATTGTTGTGGTGTTTTTGCCTGTGCAACAATTGGCGTAATCAGCATGCCCGCCAGTAAAAAACTAACAATTTTCATGATTTATTTCCTTTAAACTTTAAATATGTATTTAATTTAACATCGCGATAACAATGCGCTTTAATAACCTGAGCTTTTAACCAGTTTAGCTGTATCTGCTTTTTGGACTGATACCAATTTTGCCAGATCAGTACCATCACTTTCGCCCTTATAAACCGCATATTCTCCAACCGTTACAGTTGCATGTCCTGTATAGCCAATATAGCCTTCCTTAGGTCTTTTGTTGAGTTTCAATGCCTGAGCTACCTGTTGAGTGTCACTGAAACAAAACCAGCGTGAACGGCGATCATCAGGCTTGCGCGGTATCAATTGATCTGAGGGTGCGCTGGGATGAAAACAGATAACATCACCTGCCACTTCATCATCAAAATAATATGAATATTCTCCATTCACTGTAATTTGACCACGATATTGATCAAATTCCTGTGTGCTTTTTTGCAGTTTCAAGGCATCTGCATGTGCAAACAAGGGCAAAGCTAAAATACTGCCCAGTAAATAACTAACTGCTTTCATCATTTTATCCTTTAAAAAATTCGATCTTTTATTTAAAAATATGGCTGGTACTTTAAATGCTTATCTCAGATTTATCACAATGTGCGCGATATTGCTTAAAGCAAAACCGCTATGCATTACCACCAATAAAATATACTGGCGCCCGGCTCGTAATAAGTACTACATGCCGAGTAAACCACTTTACACTCTTGCTTGTTTTTACTTTGACATTCATAAGCAGCTAATGCTTTGGCGCCTGCTGGCGTACGATCAATTCTAATCACAGACTCTTGACCACCTTGAGTCGGATCAGCCAAGGCAACACATTTATTGTTATAGGTAAAGATGACTTCACAATTTTTACCTCCCTTTTTTTGGCAATTTTCCAAGGCTACTTTTTTTGCCCCACGTTCGGTTCGTGTCGCTTGGGCATAACCTGTAGGTCGAGAAGGTGCTGCCTTATCTTCAGCAATCGCGCCCCAACGTTTTTCCCAAAGTGAGGGTTCCCATTTATATGTGCCACCACCGCCACCACCATTACTACCGCCACTTGGAATCGGTGCACACCCTTGCAGGCCTTGCCCACCAATTGGATAATAACCAGGAGGACAATTGCCCTCTGCAGCCACATGGCCTGACCACATCAAAACAACAAACGCCAACACAAGCGTGTTTGCAATCCCCATGAATTGTTTAAAATAGTGTTGCTCTGCGATCGTGAATGTTTTAAACATAATAAAAGCCCTCATGGCCAATAACCATCAATAAATTGAATGATTTTTACCCAGAAAAAATAAACAATATATGATCATTTTTCTGATTGATGGAATGTTAATATTTTATCTAACGTTCAAACTTAGATTAAAACTTCTACAACTTTTTTCTGCAAGCCCTTTTTTATTCATTAAATTTTCTCTAAGCATTACCAGTAAGATTAAATGCAGAACGGCTAAACACAATAATTAAATCATGTGAAAAATCAATACAAAAACATATTTTTAAAACAACAAAAATACAGATAAACTTAAATACGCAATCCTTTATTAAATCGCCAGTAAACATGCAACACATATAATGACCAGCCTGAATTGTGAAAAATAGTGCAATTTGATCACTCATCGGATTGTCTAAAAGCAGACTGACCGATTTGAATAAAGCGATAAAACAAAAATCGTCATGTATTTACATAGCAAGGAATGAAATGAAACTGACTAGGATAAGCACTTTACTGATATTGCCCATGGTATTAACGGCATGCCAATCCAGTACTGTAAATAAGCTGACAAGAGATCTGCCTTCTCCTGATGGACGCTTTCATGTGGAAGTTCTTCAGTGTCGAGCCAATGATGCAATGTTTGGTGATGCAACCCAAGTTCAGGTTTCCGTTCTAAAGAAAGGCGAAACTGAAAAATGTCGATCATTTATTCATGCATTGGCGCAATTCGATGTAAGAACCATCGACTTTGGCGCCAAAGATAATGCTTTACACATGGAGTGGCTGTCAGACACTGAACTTAGTGTATGGCATCGTAGTTTTGCAACATCTCAAGGAAAGAATTATATAGGGCCTGATGTACAGCAAAGCCAAGCTAATTCTCCAATTAAAGTGATTTTTTCGCCTTTGGCTGCACAAATTGGAATGCCATCTCAGATAAAAAAATAAAGCGTTATACACAATAAACCGATGTATAAATCGTCTAGTTTTGAGTGCTGTTGTGATACAGCTGACGCTTATGGGTTAAGTCTGTCTTCCGAGCTATAGTCAAAGCACCTAATTATTTTCATACAAGTGATTTGCATCAAGTCATCAAGCATAAATGAAACTTATGTTTTGAATGAACTTTTATAAACAGTTGGTTATCAATTCATTTTTTGTACTTTTGAATCCTAGATGATGATCCTAACGTGTGGCGACATGGATGTCGCGCCCTTGTGTGTGGGAATGCGGAGGTACAGGACGTACCCTCGCCCAACTCCGAATATCCTATTTCATCAAGAATTTTATCTCGAACTCAGCTTAGATCTACAAATGCAATGAGCATTTTTGATCAAAAACCCCTCCCAACTTATATCAATATCAGGTAACAACGCTCTACACAACACATCTAAAAAGAAGCCCTTCGACTAATCATATTAATTCATATACTTTTCATAAAAAAAGATAAGGTCGTCAAATACAAAATAATCAGGCACAAAATACAAAGTTATCTATTGTGATGTGCGTCACTATAACCCTGCATTTATTTAAGTACATTACTATTTTATTAAACAGTGCGACTAAATGTAATTTATTGAAATCATAAAAAATGATTTTAAATAAATATTAAAAATCAACCTTCAAAAATGAATGGGTTTTACTATGAAATTAGCTCTATTAAGTACTGCAACTTTATCTGCGTTAACGCTTTCTGTTTCAGCTTTTGCTGCTGATCCTGTAACAGTTAACGGCGGTACAGTACATTTTACTGGTGAAATCGTAAATGCAGCATGTGCTGTAAGTACAGAATCTTCAAATCAAACTGTTGATTTAGGCCAATACCGTACTGCACGTTTAGCTGTTGCTGGCGATAAAACAACTCCAGTACCGTTCCAAATCAAACTTGTTGACTGTGATCCAACAGTTCAAGCAACTGCTGCTGTTGCATTTTATGGTCAGTCTGTAACGTCTAATGCAAACTTACTTTCAGTTGCTGCTGGTGGTACAAACTCTACTGCTGCAACAAATGTAGGGATTGAGATTGCTGATGACACTTCAAAAATCTTAGGTGTTACTGGTGCTAGTTTCTCTACTCCTAAAACATTGATCACTGGTGATAACACACTTCAGTTCAGCGCTCGTTATGTCGCTACTGGTGCATCTACACCTGGTCAAGCAAATGCTGATGCAACTTTTGTAGTGAAATATGAATAATTTATCTGGCTAAGATAATTATTAAATATTTGATTACATGAGCTTATTTACCATGAAAAAGTATATAACCCTGATTGTTGGAATATTAGTAAGTACTCCTATTTACGCAGAAAGTTATGTATTTGGTGGAAGAGCTCATTTTCAGGGAGTTTTGATAAATCAAAGCTGCTCAATCTTGATTGAGAATAATGCTGCTGTATCTATTAAAACTCCCAATTCTCCAATACAAATCAATTTTTCATTATGCCCTGTGAGCATCTACGACAATCTTGTCATTGGTCTATCTGAACAAAATAAGCCAACCCATGAGATGTTTTATACAGATCCAAAAGCAAGAAATGATTTTGATATTCATCAAGAATTAAACATTCAAGGTCTTGAACAGACCCGTCTGAATCAGAAATTTATTCGACAAATTGATCGACCTGAACGTTATGACAGTTTCGCTAAAAATAGGATTGGTATTCTCCTCAACCAAACCTCAGAGAAGTCATCCGCTCAAGCATCAAATATTTTAATTTCTGTTTTTTATCCATAAATGAATTCTAAGGACTTATATGAAACTGAACGTATTTAAAAATGGTGTTCTTAGTATAACCTTAGCCTGCTTAGCATCTACCAGCTTGGCCAATAACAACATTATTGGCGGTATTTCACTTGGGGCAACTCGTGTTATTTACCCAACCGATGCCAAGCAAGTTTCATTGGCTATTGTCAACAGCAACAATAAAGAACGCTTTTTAATTAACTCATGGATTGAAAATAATTTAGATGAAAAATCAAAAGATTTTCTGATCACTCCTCCCTTATTTGTCGCAGAAGCAAATAGCGAAAATACATTAAGAATCGTCAATGTTGCCACCAATTTACCGCAAGATAGAGAGTCGGTTTTTTGGGTCAATGTCAAGGCAATTCCTTCGATTGATAAATCGACTTTGACTGACAAGAATATTTTACAACTTGCTGTTTTATCTCGAATCAAACTGTTTGTTCGACCAATAAATCTAAAAACTAAACCTGAAGCCGCATTAGAAAAACTTAATTTTTCAAAATCAGCAGAAGGAATCATGGTGAATAATCCATCTCCATATCATGTTTCTTTTGTGAACGTTTTTGTTGATAACCAAAAAGTGCCAAATGTGATGGCGAGTCCTTTTGCCCAAACAAAAATTTCAGCGACTTCAGGCAATAAACTGAGTTATCAAACGGTCAATGATTACGGTGGTTTAACGGCTAAAGTTGATTTAGAACTGAAGTAATAATTATGAATAGTCTATTTTCAATGCCATACAATGTTGTATGCGTAAGGAGAAATATCAAGCGATATCCAGTGGGTATCGCAGTGACTATGCTGATTTCAATCGTAGTCCCAAGAATCAGTCATGCAGAACAGGTGTTTAACCCTGCATTTTTAACAGATAATTTATCCAATTCACAAATTTCTGATTTAAGCAGATTTGAGAAATCGACCCATCAATTGCCGGGCGTGTACCGAGTTGATGTGTATGTCAACGATCAATATGCGTTTACCCGCGACATCAATTTTATTGAAAAATCAGGCATTCAGGACACTACGGGTTTATTTCCGTGTTTAGACAGCAAAACATTGCAAGGGTTTGGAGTCAATATTGCCCAATACGAGCAATTGTCTAGCTCAAACCCACAATGTGTAGATTTTATTTCAATCATTGACGGTGCAAACAGCCACTTTCAATTTGATAAACAAAAATTATTAATCAGCTTGCCTCAAGCATCTTTACGCAACCAAATTCGCGGCTATATTCCACCCGATCAATGGGATGAAGGGATCAACGGCTTTTATACTAACTATAATATTTCGGGTTATGACAACTCTAAAACAGATACCAACAGTTTATTTTTACGTCTGGATAATGGACTGAATATTGGCTCATGGCAGTTCCGACATTCAGGAAGTTTTAACGCTAATTCGCACAATGGTAAAACCACAAATCAATGGAATAATTTAAACACCTATGTACAAAAAACCATTATTCCTTTAAAAAGCCAGCTGGTGATTGGTGATGGTTCAACCAGTAGCGAAATCTTTGATAGCTTTGGTTTTCGTGGCGCACACTTGTCAACCTCTGAAGCAATGTATCCAGACAGTCAGCAAGGTTATGCACCGACTGTTCGTGGGGTTGCAAAAACCAATGCAAAAGTGGTGATTAAACAAAATGGTTTTGTGATTCATCAGGTTAATGTCGCACCTGGACCATTTCTTATCCAAGATTTAAATCCAACCTCAATCAGTGGTGACCTTTTGGTTACGATTGAAGAAAATGACGGTTCGATTCAAAGCTTTCAAGTGCCCTATTCAAGCCTCCCAGTTCTACAACGTGAAGGACGTACAAAATACAGTCTGGTGATTGGTGAGTACCGTAGTGGATTGGATTCTCAAGATAATCCTTCATTGATTCAGGCAACAGCAATTCACGGTTTAAAAAATGGGATTTCCGTTTATGCTGGAACGCAATTGTCAGAGAAATATAAGAGTGCATTGGTGGGTCTCGGTGCCAATCTAGGCGATTATGGGGCTTTGTCTTTTGACCTTACCCATGCGGACAGTGAGTTAGCAGATAAATCTTCAAGTAGTGGACAATCTCTACGCTTTTTATATTCAAAATCATTATTAAGCTCTGGGACAACCTTCCAGTTATTGGGCTATCGTTATTCCACCAAGGGTTTCTATACCTTAAATGACGTTGCTTATAATCGTATGAGTGGTTATCACGTTTCCGAAACTCAAGACGGAAATCAAGCCAATACCCCGATCATTACGGATTACTACAACTTATATAATTCTAAAAAAGGTCGCTTTGAAGTCAATATCTCACATTCACTTGGCAACTATGGTTCTTTATTTGTCTCAGGAAATCAGCAAACCTATTGGGATACCAACAAAAAAAATGAATGGGTTCAAGCAGGTTATGCAAACTCATGGAAAGCATTGAATTATTCATTCTCAGTCAGCCGTAATAAATATTCTGAGATTAATCAAAGTGACACCATGTATGCCATGAATCTGTCTTTCCCATTAGATAAATTATGGCCGAAAGCGAATTTCCGTAATCATCCAATCCAAAATGCATACAGCACTTTTTCGACCACACAAAATTCAAATGGGAATGAGTCCTATATGGCAGGTTTAAGTGGCACCTTACTGAAAGATCGTAATTTAAGTTATAGCATCAATCAGGGACAAGTCAGTAAGCAAGGCGATATTGGTTCAGTCAGCCTAAATTACAATGGCAGTTACGGTACTGTAGGTGCAGGTTATAGCTACGAAAAGAACTCAAATCAATTTACCTATAACGCATCTGGCGGTATTTTAGCGCACCGTGATGGGATTACCTTTGGTCAACCGTTAGGTAGCACCTCAATTTTGGTCAAAGCACCCGGTGCAAAAGGTGTAAATATCGAAAACTATACCGGCGTTAAAACCGATTGGCGTGGTTATGCCATCGTTCCTTATGCCACTGAATATCGTGCCAATCGTGTTGCACTCAATTCAAATACTTTCAGTAATAATCTCGAAATCAGCAATAACGTTGAAAATGTCGTCCCAATTAAAGGGGCGATTGCCAGAGCGACGTTTAATACCAGTTTAGGTGTTAGAGCACTTATCACCTTATCGCATAACGGCAAGTTTATACCGTATGCAAGTAGTGTAATCGAAAAGGAAAGTTCAGCCACCAGTATCGTTGCAGATGATGGACGAGTTTATTTAACAGGACTTCCGCTCAAAGGCACACTGCAAGTGAATTGGGGTGAATCTGCTGAAGGAAAATGTTTGGCAAACTACGATATTTCAGACATGGATCTCAGCAAACCCGTTATTCAATTTGATCTTGAATGTCAATAAGGAGAGATCATATGAAATTTAAGCTTTTAATTTCCAGTATGTTGTTGCTTGCTTCTGCCCCATCTTTTGCAGTTGTCTGTTGGAACAGTAAAGGGAACGGTGTGGTGGATGAAGTTTTTTATGATCTATCCAATAGTTTCAACAGCTCCAATAATGCTGTAGGTAAAATTGTAGAGCTTAAAAGAAACTTTAGTTCACAGGTCTATGGAACGTGCCCAGTTCATAACTCCAGTATTAGTCGAAATCGAACCATGCGTAGTTATGTTTCTGACCACTCTGTGGTAGAAACCATTGATCGATATAAATACTTGCCGATCAACGATTATTTGGTCGGTGCCATGAAAATTACCGATAGCTTCGCAGGAGACTTTTATCCGCCTGCAAACTATGTACAGATGGGTACAGACCCCAATGTAAGTAGAGGTCAACCCTTTGGTATTTGGGATTCAAACTTTACCTTCCGCCTCAAAGTGATTAAACCTTTTATTGACTTTGTGCCTATTCCAAAAAAAACCATGTTTACTGTGTATGTCACAACAGGTTCAGCAGATCCTTTAAGTATCCCTGTTTATAAGATCAGTTACAGCGGTTCTATTACGGTTCCACAAAGTTGCAAAATTGGCACAGGTGACTTTTTAGAAATTAAGTTTGGGGAAATTCCAGCCTATGCCTTTAGTCAGGCAGGTCCAGGCAATAAACCCAACAATGTCAATAAACAGAGTCATACCTTAGCAATTCAATGTACCAATATTGATGCCCAAGCAATGCTGACACTTCGGCTTGAGGCTGAAAAAGCCACTGGAGATATGATGATCTCAGATAATCCAGATATTGGCTTTAAGATGTCAGATCAAAACGACAATGTGTTATTGCCCAATAATATCAATAGTGTGATTCCGTTTAATCTCAATCAACAACCAGCCAACGTGACCATCAAAGCTTGGCCCGTCAGTATCACTGGAAATAAACCAGTAATTGGTCCGTTTAAGTCTAGAGGATATCTCAGAGTGGATTTTGATTAGGAGACCACCATGAAAAACAGAGCAAGATATATGGCAGTTGCCACAACGATATGTTGTTTAACTATTCATCAACTCTCTCATGCTCAAAATAGCAATGTAGAGCTGGGTCGAGTGAATATTGAGCTTTCAGGGATCGTGACGACAGCAACATGTGGCGTGTTAAGTTCTGAACAAGATAAATATATACAGCTTGGCACTGTTGCAAGCAAAGACTTACCAAGTGTAGGCAGCCAATCGAAGCCTACACCAATCCATTTTGAGATGAGTAACTGCCCACCGAATGGGTCTGTGACCATCACTTTTGAGGGGCCGCGAAATACTGAAAATGCTGAACTTTTAGCACTCGATGCCTTAACCAATAAAGCTGAAAATATTGCCATAGAAATCCGAGATCAAGATAAAAAAAGACTGCCTTTAGGTAAGAAAAGCGAAGCCTTTAGTACAGATATCAATGGCAATGTTTCAGCACTCTTTTATGCAAATTATATTGTGACCAAAGCGCAAGCCCTTGCAGGCATTGCAAATGCAAATGCTCAATTTTCTATTCAATATGATTAAACGCATAACGCGATTTATGATTGACGGTTAACACGATTGAATATTCAAACTCTTTAAGGCGAAGCATTAAGAATTCATCATTCTCATTTGAACAACATAGAAAATAGCTGACACCTTTTATCTATTTTCACCATTCAAATCTCCGCACCGCTTTAAAGAAAAATGAATAACGCGAATACAACGACAAGCCTTTGATTATTTCAAATAAAAAATAAATACACAGAAACATCGAATGCATATTGGGAGAGTTCATGAAAACTTTTTTTAAAATAAAAAGTGTTAATAAAGGAATGGCACTTTTATTAGACGATTTCTGTAAAAAAAAAGGCTTAGATGTTTCAAGCGATGCTGAATATTCACTCAATGATCACATTCCATTTGGAGAATGGCTTAAGAGAATAAAACAAATCAATAAACAATATCCCCAAATTGGTGTTGGATTAGACATTGGTGCTTTAGCTCAGCCAAAACACATGGGCATTGTGGCTTATATGGCACAATCAAGTGACACTTTATTTGACTATATTGAAATACTGTCTCAATACGAAAAACTTTGGTTTAATTACATCCCCAAAAAAGTCCAGCTTGACGAACACTACTTCTCAATCTCGTGGGACAAACCGGCCTATTTGCAAGTGGGTTTATATATTGAAGAAACCACCATCGTTGAAGAAATACAGGTATCTACGCTCTATCACCATTTACAACAACTCATTGATTCAGATGAAAATATTTTTCATCGTTTAGAGCTTGCTATACCTAGGCCCAATGATATAAAAAAATACCAACAACTATTTAAATGCCCCATTAGATTTAATGCGAAAAAAACTCAGATTGTTTTACCCAACTCATTATTGGATGTCCAATTAAAATATTATGACCCTATTCTTTTAGACATATTATTGAATCATGCCGATATAATGCTCAGTAAAATGCCACAAGAAGATTCTTTTTTAGAGCTGATCACACTAAGGACAATACAAGCACTTGAACGCAATGATGTGCAAATTCACACTATCGCAAAATCGTTAAATACCTCTGCCCGCATGTTGCAAAAAAATTTAAAAAGTAAAGGGTTATCATTTAAAGACATCCTCAGTAATATTCGTCAAAATTTAGCCAAAAAACATCTTCAAAATCCTACAATCTCCATCACAGAAATTGCTTTTTTACTCGCCTATAAAGATCAAACCTCGTTTAATCGTGCTTTTAAAGACTGGAATGGCGTCTCACCTTCCATGTGGAGAAAACAAAACATCAATAATAAACGCGATATAAATGAAAAGTTTGACACGGAACTCGATAGGTTTGATGCCTAACTGGCTGAAATCGCTTAACTCACGATAAAGTAACGTAGATGATATAGTTTAAATTATTGATTTTTTTTTATTTTTAATAAAAAATTATAACAAGCAAACTTTGTACTGCTGGTTTTACCCTTAACCGACAAAGTTTGCTGGTTGTTCTGCGCTGTTGAATGATGATTTAATCCAAATGGACGGCCATACGCTTCGCGGTTTTCTTCTTGCGTGTCACCATAAGACCACAAATCACCACGATAGAAGTTACCCCTAAGGACAAAGTAGTTTCATAGCTATATTGAGGCGATAAAAACATATAGCCCAATACACTCATAATCACCACAATGACAAACCACGTCAACCAAGGAAATAACCACATTTTAAAGGTCACTTGAGCGCCTATTTTTTCCAGTTTAGCTCTTGAGCGTAGTTGTGACACAGCGATGACTAAATAAACCACCAAGGCAATTGAACCCGTTGTTGAAAGTAAAAATCCAAAAACTTGCCCCGGGAACATATAATTCACGGCGCAACAAATCAGTCCAACAAAGGTTGAAGCAAACACTGCGATTGTTGGTACACCGGCATCATTAATTTTAGTCACAACTTTTGGCGCTTCTTGACGCGCGCCCAATGCAAACAGCATCCGTGACGAGGTATACACAGCCGCATTCATACAACTTGCCACCGCAATAAACACCACCATGTCCATAATCAATTTGGTTTGTGGCACATTGAGGCTGACCAAGACATACTGAAATGTCCCTAATTTTTGTAAATCGGGTGAACGCCAATCGACTAAAGCCACTGCTAGAAAAATCGAAACGACAAAGAATAAAATGATGCGATATAGCACCAAATTGGTGGCACGTTTAATTTTCTCTTGTGGATTTTTAGACTCTGCCGCAGCAATCGACAGAATTTCAATCCCAAAAAATGAAAATGCCGAAATTAAAATAGCCGAAAGAACACCGCCCATTCCATGCGGCATAAACCCACCATTGGAAAATAAATTGCCCACACCACTGACATCACGTGCCAAAGGCCAAAGCCCAAATACAGCCGATGCACCAATAATAATAAACAGCACTATCGCAATCACTTTAATTAAAGCGAACCAAAACTCAAACTCACCAAAACTTTTGGTACTAAAGAAATTGGCTAAACTGAGTAGAATAATAAAAGCAAAGGCATAAATAGCACTGGAAACTTGAGGAAACCATGCATGTAAAATCTCGGCACCGGCAATTGCTTCGATGGGGATCACCAAAACCCAAAACCACCAATACAACCAACCCACGGTAAAGCCTGCCCAAGGACCAATTGCTTTACGCGCATAGGTAGAAAATGAACCTGTATCTGGTTGTGCAACGGCCATTTCACCAAGCATACGCATCACCAGAAAAACGATAATACTGGTAATAATATAAGCCAGTACAGCAGCAGGACCTGCTTTGGCAATGGCAGCTGAAGAGCCGACAAATAAACCAGCACCAATAACGCCACCGATACTAATCATCGTGATATGTCGGTTGGAAAGTCCTTCACCTAATTTTGTTGTTTTAGCATCATTCATATTTTATTCCTTAAAAATACTTTTAAAATCATGATTTACATTGTTAAATCCTTATTAAAAAGAGAGAAAATCAATGACTTCCCCTCTATACAGCAAAAATTAATTTAAAGTCGGCATCGAAAATTGTTTGGCTTCACGAATCTGTGTAGATGGCCAACGTTGGGTAATGGTTTTACGACGTGTATAGAAACGTACTCCATCTGGCCCATAGGCATAGAGGTCACCAAATAACGAACGTTTCCAGCCACCAAAACTATGATATGCAACAGGTACAGGCAATGGCACATTTATACCGACCATTCCCACTTGAATGTGATGACTAAAATAGCGCGCAGCCTCCCCATCACGGGTATAAATACAGGTACCATTTCCATACTCATGGTCATTAATCAGTTGCATTGCTTCTTGCATGGTTTCTACACGAATCACTTGTAAAACAGGGCCAAAAATTTCTTGCTGATAACTGGTCATATCTGATGAAACCTGATCAATCAGCGTTGGGCCAACAAAAAAACCTGTTTCATAACCGACAGGTTTGGCGTCACGACCATCGACAACGATTTTAGCACCTTGGCGTTCAGCACTTTGGATAAAAGCTTGAACTTTATCTTTATGTGCTTGAGAAATGAGCGGTCCAAAGTCATTTTGTTGATCTGCATAATGACCAAACTTGAGTTGTTGCATTTCGTGAGTCAGTTTTTCAATCACCAGATCCGCAATTTCATCGCCAATTGCCACGGCAACAGATAAAGCCATACAGCGTTCACCAGAGGAGCCAAAAGCTGCACCTAATAATGAGTTCACCACATTATCGATATCTGCATC